>OGGK01000097.1_pt1 | contig 85272 bp, 78 predicted proteins | sample 1571171 | NCBI WGS metagenome assembly OGGK01 (sample SAMEA2581958, study PRJEB24529) | metagenome | biome: Human gut stool | place: China | collected 2011 | reverse complement strand
CGCGACCCCCTCCTTGGCAAGGAGGTGCTCCACCGCTGAGCCACTCGCGCATTTTGTCGTTTTGTACTTCGTACCGACGACGTGTTATATATTAGCATAGTAGTTCTATATGTGTCAACAACTTTTTGAAAAAAATTTTAAAATTGTAGCTTGCTTTATACAGGCATTTCTCCTATAATTGAGTATCATTATAAAGATTATTATTGAAGGGGCGGTAAAATGTCTGAGAAGATAATAAAGGATCAGGAAGAAACAAAAGAAGAAACGAAAATCGGGTCTGAAGAAATCGTAAAAAATGGAGAAACGAAAACCGGGTCTGAAGAGCTTGTCAAGAATGAAGAAAAAGAAGTACCTGAGAAAGTGGATGCAAATTCATCGTTCTGGTCAAAGGTAAAGCATTTTTTGAAATATTCGATTCAGACATGGATCGCACGGTGTTTTCTGATTGCATTTAGCCTGGAGCTTCTTATGGAGATATTGGGCAGGCGGTCGCTGGTACTTGGTGTGAAGTTTATGGTATCTTCGCCAATTGTGTTCTTATATAATACCTCCATCATATTCTTTACCTTATTGTTTGCGCTGTTCTTAAGAAAGCGGGTATTCGGTATCGTGCTGATCAGTATTGTCTGGCTGATCTGCGGTTTTGCAAACTTTGTGGTACTTGGCTATCGTATCACACCATTTGCGGCGATTGACCTTCTGATGGTGAAGGATGTGATATCCATGCTGGACGTATATTTCTCCAAGGTGCAGCAGGTGCTTCTGGTCGTGGCAGCGGTAGCGGTGATCGCCGGAATCGTAATCCTGTTCCGGAAATCTCCGAAGTTTGAGGGGAAAAAGCATGTCATGCGGACGATGATTGTCTGTATTGTTATGTGGATTGGAATTATGTTCTTTACGAATTTCAATGTGAGCCATAACATTATCTCAGATGATTTTGCAAATCTCGGTATGGCATATCAGGATTATGGGTTTGCGTATTGTTTTACGAACAGTATTATTGACAATGGTATTACGAAGCCGGACGATTATGATGAATCGACGATGATTCATCTGAAAAATGAATTAAACAGCGAAGAATTCGATGCGGATGAATCAAAGAAAAAGACACCGAATATTGTCTGTGTACAGCTGGAATCCTTCTTCGATCCGAATGTGGTAGAAGGATTGACGCTCTCAGAGAATCCGATTCCGAATTTTACGAAACTGAAAGAAAAATTCCCGTCCGGATATTTCACGATGCCGGCGCTTGGTGCCGGTACTGCAAATTCCGAATTCGAGGTGCTGACGGGAATCCGTTCCGCATATTTTGGAGCAGGCGAGTACCCATATAAGACAACGGTCAATAAAGTGCCGGTGGAGGGCATGTGCAGTCTGCTGGAGAAGGAAGGATATCATACCTTTGCGATGCATAATAACAAGTCATCCTTCTATGACCGGAAGGATGTCTACAATGAGATGGGATTTGAGCGGTTTATCTCACTGGAATATATGTATAATGTACAGAAAACTTCAACCGGATGGGCGAAGGATCAAGTGCTGGTGGATAACATCAAGAACTGTCTGCGAAGCACAGAGGGTTCGGATTTTGTATTCACAATCAGCGTACAGGGACATGGCAAATATCCGGAGGAGTTAGGTGCCTGTGATGAGAAAATCAAGGTCAGCTATCCACAGGATCCGGTGAAGGAAAATCAGCTTACTTATTATGTCAACCAGTTACATGAGATGGATCAGATGATCCATGATCTGATCACGGCTCTGGATAACACTGGCGAGGAGTATGTGTTGTTGCTGTATGGCGATCATCTGCCAACGATCACATTTGACGATGATCAGCTTCCACATAGCCAGTTCCAGACAGAATATATTCTGGTCAATAACATGAATCTGGACATTCCGGATGAAGATATTCGTGCAAGTGAAATATCAACGAAGATATTTAAAGCATTGAATCTGAATATGGGATATGTGCAGCGCGCACATTGTCTGTATGAGGACGATCCAGATGAACTCGATCATGCGGTTACATTGCTTGCATATGATATGCTGTTTGGAGATGATTATGTCTATGATGGTCAGTCGCCGGTTCCGGAAGTTGGGGAAAAACCGATGATTATGGGACTGGAGGAGATTGGAATCAGCCGGGTTTCCAACGAGGGAGATCATGCCGTGGTACGGGGAAGAAACTTCAATGAATATTCCAAGGTGTATGATGGCGAGGATCAATTGGAAACGGTCTATGTTGATCGAAATACATTGATGGTACAGGGACAGACATTAAGCGATGGTGCCCTAATCACAGTCAAACAGGTGGATGACTCGGGACATGTTTTAAGCTCGTCTTCGGACTATACATTTCATTGAGCCACAGATACACGGATTTAATGACAAAATTAACAACAATTTGGATTTAGTGTTTGAATACTCGATAGAGGTATGCTATAATTATCGTTAACCTATTTCAAATTAATACTAAGGAGAGGGCACATGGTACCTGCAATTGATGTAAAGCACATTAACCCTTTTTTGCAGTCGAGTATTTCTATTGTAGAAAGTGTTACTCAGGTGAAGTTGACAGTCGGCAAGCCTGAGATGACAGATTTTCATTTACATGACAAATATTATGCAATTCAGGTCGGCGTAGTGGGAGAAATGAAAGGTCAGGTAATTCTGGCAATCCGGGAGAACAATGCAAAGGATATTGCATCCCGTATGATGTTCGGAATGCCGGTTAATGAGTTGGATGAGATGGCATCCTCCGCATTAAATGAACTGGGGAATATGATTATGGGGAACACGGCAACGATTTTTTCCACACTTGGAATTATCATCGATATTACGCCGCCGCTTGCTGTATATGGCGATGACTTACAGTTGAAGTCGGATATAGATGGAATTAAAGTACCTTTGATGTATGGTGGGGAAGAATACATCGGACTTTACATCTGCGTTTACGAGGATAAGTAATACCTGAACCTTCATCGGTTCGAATTACCTAATATAATCAGACTAAAGAAAGGAAAGGAAAAAGACAAATGGGTAAGATTATTGGTAAGGGAATCACATTTGATGATGTTTTATTAGTACCACAGTTTTCAAGTGTTATTCCAAATGACGTTGTTCTATCAACACAGCTCACAAAGAAAATCAGGTTGAATATTCCTCTTATGAGTGCCGGTATGGACACTGTCACAGAGCACAGAATGGCAATCGCCATGGCCAGACAGGGTGGAATCGGAGTTATTCATAAAAACATGTCGATTCAGCAGCAGGCAGAGGAAGTTGATAAAGTAAAACGTTCAGAGAACGGAGTTATCTCTGATCCATTTTCTCTTTCACCGGAGCATACACTTGATGATGCAGATAAGCTGATGGCGAAGTTCCGCATTTCCGGTGTGCCGATTACAGAAAACGGCAAATTGGTAGGTATTATCACGAACCGTGACTTGAAGTTCGAGACAGATTACTCAAAGAAGATTAAGGAGTCCATGACATCTGAGAACCTCATTACAGCAAAAGAGGGAATCACACTCGAGGAGGCAAAGGCAATTCTTGGAAGAGCCAGAAAAGAAAAGCTTCCGATCGTGGATGATAACATGATGTTGAAGGGACTTATCACAATCAAGGATATCGAGAAGCAGATCAAGTATCCAAATGCAGCCAAGGATGCACAGGGCAGACTTCTCTGTGCCGCAGCCGTTGGTGTTACACCGGATATCTGCGACAGAGTAGACGAGCTTGTTAAGTCCAAGGTAGATGCAATCGTTATCGATACAGCACATGGACATTCTGAGAACGTTCTTAAGACATTTGCTATGATCAAGGAGAAGTATCCGGATCTTGATGTTATCGCTGGTAACGTAGCTACAAAGTCCGGTACACAGGCTATGATCGATGCAGGCGTGGATGCCGTAAAGATCGGTATCGGACCTGGTTCTATCTGTACAACGCGTATCGTAGCCGGTATCGGTGTTCCACAGATTACAGCAATCATGCAGGCATATGAGGCAGCACATGCAGCAGGAATCCCAGTTATCGCAGATGGCGGTATCAAGTATTCCGGCGATATCACAAAGGCACTTGCAGCCGGTGCGAATGTATGTATGATGGGCAGCCTGTTCGCGGGTACGGATGAGAGCCCTGGAGATTTCGAGCTGTATCAGGGAAGAAAATACAAGGTATACCGTGGTATGGGTAGTATCGCAGCGATGGAGAATGGTAGTAAAGACCGTTATTTCCAGGCAAATGCAAAGAAGCTTGTACCGGAAGGTGTCGAAGGCCGTGTGGCATACAAGGGTACCGTTGAAGATACTGTATTCCAGTTGATCGGTGGACTTCGTGCAGGTATGGGTTACTGTGGTGCGAAGACAATCGAGGAGCTTCATGAGAAGGCAGAGTTCGTTGAGATTTCAGCTGCTTCTCTGAAGGAGAGCCATCCACATGATATCCAGATTACAAAGGAAGCACCAAACTACAGTGTGGAGTAATCGGAAAATCTCTATATAAAAATCAGAGACATTCTGTGAGAGAAATCTTGCAGGATGTCTTTTTTATGCATTTTTTTCCATATGTATGATTGTATCAAATTCTATACAATTATCCCCCAAAAATATATTTACAAATGATAATTGAAATGTTATATTGCGAAATGGATGGTATTCGAAAGAAACTATACTGGGAAATGAATATGGTGCACACCCCTTTGGTCAGAAGGAAGAGGTGATGGTATGAAGATTGGATTGATTGGAGCTGGCAGAATGGGCTTTACGCTCGGCAGACATTTATCCGATTTCGCAAAGTCACATGCAGAGATGCTCTGTGTGGAGGGCTTCTATAGTCGGAATCCGGAGAGTGCGAGAGAGGCAGCGAGATTTACTGGTACGAAATACTATGAAGACATGGAGACATTGGTTCAGGCGTGTGATACTATATTTTTAACGGTTCCGGATGGACAGATCGCGAACGTGGCAGAGGAAATTGCAGCTAGTTCGGTGTGTCTGGATGGAAAAACGATGATTCATACAAGTGGGGCTCTTTCCTCACGTATATTTTCTGGTATGGGTAGTCGCGTAAGCGGGTATTCAATACATCCTATTTATGCAGTGAATTCGAAGACGGATTCCTACATACATTTCCAAGACTGTTACATGACGATTGAAGGCGAAGGAACGAAGACGCAGGAACTCATATGCCTGTTTGAGAAAATGGGACATACGATCCGGCAGATTTCCGCAGACCAAAAGGCGAAATATCATGCATCGGCAGTATTTGCAAGCAATCTGGTGATCGGACTATATAAGATGGGGACAACCCTTCTTTCGGAGTGCGGATTTACACCGGAGGAGGCAGAGCACGCACTGATGCCGCTCTTTGCAAATAATGCAGAGAATATGGAACGCTTTGGCTGCGAGAAAGCATTGACGGGACCGGTCAGCCGCGGCGATGTGGCAACGGTGGAGAAGCATCTGCAGGCACTTGACGGCGATGCGCGTGAGGTGTACCGGCTGCTTTCGAAGCAATTGTGCAATGCGGACAGTCAGGCAATTCAAACTATATTGGATATGAAGGAGTAAACCATGAAAAAAACAGTAACTACTTTTGCAAAGGCAAAGGCTTCCGGCGAGAAGCTTACAATGTTGACAGCGTATGATTATTCGACAGCCAAACTGATGGATGAGGCAGGTGTGGATTCGATTCTGGTCGGCGATTCCCTCGGAAATGTCGTGCTTGGATATGAGGACACAGTTTCCGTAACAATGGAAGACATGATCCATCATGGCGCCGCAGTTGCACGTGGTGCGAAGGAAGCTTTGGTCGTAATCGATATGCCGTTTATGTCTTATCAGACATCGGTCTATGATGCGGTTGTTAATGCGGGACGTCTGATGAAGGAAGGTCGTGCCAATGCAGTGAAATTAGAGGGTGGTGTGGAAGTAGCACCACAGATTAAAGCAATCACACAGGCAGGTATCCCGGTGTGTGCACATATCGGACTTACCCCACAGTCTATCAATGCATTTGGTGGATTCAAAGTACAGGGCAAGACCGAAGCAGCCGCACAGAAGTTGATCGACGATGCGCTGGCTGTACAGGATGCGGGTGCATTTGCAGTGGTACTTGAATGTGTACCGGAGAAGCTGGCTACGCTTGTGACAGAGAAGTTAGATATTCCGACCATCGGTATCGGTGCCGGAAATGGCTGCGACGGACAGGTGCTTGTATATGCAGATATGCTTGGCATGTTCAGTGATTTCACACCGAAGTTTGTGAAGCGTTTCGCAGAGATTGGACCGCAGATGAACGACGGGTTCAAGGCGTATATCAAGGAAGTGAAAGATGGCACATATCCTTCTGCAGAGCATACATATGCGATTGCAGATGATGTAATCGAGAAATTGTACTAAGGTGCGAAAACATTTACGTGTTCTAAAAGAGTTGTACATAATTTCAAATTCCACGCAGACGCGCTCTCGCTCGGTTCAGCACGCAGTGGTACTAAACTCGTGACAACAGGTTGTCACTTGTTAAGTACCAGCGTGCTTCAACGGTCTGCGCTAAAATTTGAATTATGTACAACTCCATATACACCTATTATGTTTTCGTTGCTTTACAATAAAACTTTGAATATTGAAAGGAAGAAATAACATGGAAATCGTAACAACAGTGAAGGAAGTTCGGGATAGAGTCAAGGCTTGGAAGAAGGAAGGCAAGCAGGTTGGTCTGGTGCCGACAATGGGATATCTGCATGAGGGACATAAGAGCCTGATCGACAAGGCAGTTGCAGAAAATGATGCGGTTGTAGTCAGCGTATTTGTAAATCCAATGCAGTTTGGACCGACTGAGGATCTGGCAAGCTACCCAAGAGATTTAGAGGCAGATGCAAAGCTGTGCGAGGCAGCCGGTGCAAGCCTGATATTCCACCCGGAACCGGAGGAAATGTATAAGGATGGATTCTGTTCTTTCGTTGATATGAACGGACTTACCAATGCACTGTGTGGATTGTCCCGCCCGGTTCATTTCCGTGGTGTATGTACGGTAGTGAATAAGCTGTTCAATATTGTACAGCCGGATAAGGCATATTTCGGTGAGAAGGATGCACAGCAGCTCGCTGTAATCAAGCGTATGGTTACCGATCTGAACATGGATATCGAAATCGTTGGATGCCCGATCATTCGTGAAGCAGACGGACTTGCAAAGAGCTCCAGAAATACATACCTTTCCCCGGAGTCCAGAAAGCAGGCAGTGATCCTGTCCAAGGCAATCTTCCTTGGTAAGAAGATGGTAGAAGATGGCGAGCGTGACGCAGCGAAGATTAAGAAGGCTATGACCGATCTGATCAACACAATGCCGCTTGCAACGATCGATTATGTGGAGATCGTAGATGGTATGACCATGCAGAGCATCGACACATTGAAGGGTGAAATCCTGTGTGCAATCGCAGTCAACATCGGCGGCGAGGCAAGACTTATTGATAATTTCCACTATACAGTTTAGAGGAGGAAACATGTATGACAGTCAATATGCTGAAAAGTAAAATACATCGCGCAACGGTTAAGCAGGCGGAACTGCAGTACGTCGGCAGCATCACGATTGATGAGACTCTGATGGAGGCGGCTGGCATCTTCGAATATGAGAAGGTGCAGATCGTCGATATCGAAAATGGAAATCGCTTCGAGACGTATGTGATCGCCGGTGAGCGTGAGAGCGGCATGATCTGCTTAAACGGCGCTGCCGCAAGACAGGTGTGTGTCGGAGATAAGATCATCATTATGTGCTATGCAGATATGACGCCGGAAGAGGTACAGACACATAAGCCGAAGGTTGTATTTGTGGATGAGGAGAATAAGATTTCGAGACTGACAAATTACGAGAAACATGGTAGACTAGAGGATATGTAGAACAAATGTGAAGCCAACTGTAATTAACAACATATATTTCAACATGATTGACTTCATATACAATGTATTGAGAGTAAGAAGTTCTAAATGTTCTGATGAACATATGATAAATATGCGCCACCGCCACCAATTCGCCATCCATGGCTCAGTGGTGGCTTGTTTGAACATCGTGTTCAAACATGGCTGGTATAATTACAGAACATTAAGAACTTCTAACTCTCAAACATATCGTATATGAATATGAATCAATATTGAAATATATGTATATATACAGTTTGGCTTCATATTTGCTGGAGAAAATATACCTTGGACTAGGAGGAACATTATGCTTACAGGAAAGAAAATCGTGCTCGGTGTGAGTGGTGGTATCGCAGCCTACAAGATGGCGAATGTTGCAAGCATGCTTTCCAAGCTGCATGCAGACATCCATGTTGTGATGACAGAGAATGCGACACATTTTATCACACCGGAGACATTTGAAGTACTGACAGGAAATCACTGTTATACAGATACATTTGACCGTTGCATGGAACTGCATGTACCGCATATCGCGCTCGGCACGCAGGCGGATGCAATCCTGATCGCCCCTGCAAGTGCAGATGTAGTTGGCAAGATTGCAAATGGAATTGCGGACGATATGCTCACAACCTGTGTGCTTCCTGCAACCTGTCCGGTTATGCTTGCCCCATCCATGAATGTACATATGTACGAGAATCCGATTGTGCAGGATAACATGAAGAAACTTGCCTCCTATGGATATGAAATCATCGAGGCGGACGAAGGATATCTGGCATGCCGGGATATCGGCAAAGGAAAGCTTCCACCGGAGCATGTACTTGTGGATTATATTATCCGTGCCTGCGCAATGGACAAAGACCTTGCAGGCAAGAAGGTGCTTGTGACAGCGGGTGCCACACAGGAGTTCATTGATCCGGTCCGTTATATCACGAATCATTCGACCGGCAAGATGGGGTATGCATTGGCACGCATGGCGGCATTTCGTGGCGCCGAAGTTACACTCGTGGCTGGACAGACGAATCTGGAAGATCCATTGTTTGTCGATATGGTGAAGGTTGTCACAGCGGAAGATATGTATGAGGCAGTGACAAGCCGGAGCGCGGATATGGATATCATCATCAAGGCAGCGGCGGTTGCCGATTACCGCCCGGAAAATGTCAGCGATGAAAAGATCAAAAAGCAGGATGGCAACATGGCTATTCCGCTTACAAGAACAAAGGATATTCTGGCATATCTTGGCGAGCATAAGAAAGACGGACAGTTTATCTGCGGATTTTCTATGGAGACGGAGCATATGGTAGAAAATTCGAAGAAGAAGTTAGAGAAGAAGCATATTGACATGGTTGCTGCGAACAACCTGAAGGTAGAGGGTGCCGGATTCGGCGTGGATACGAATATTATGACACTCATAACAAAAGAGGGAGAAAAAGAACTCCCTCTGATGAGTAAAGAAGATGTCGCAAATGCGATATTGGATGAAATTGTTGCAAAGATAAACTAATCATTTGGTATATCATGAAATCTGCCAGCGAGTTCTTCGGTTTTGACGATATTGATAAACGCATGTGGATCAATCGAACGAATCAGAGGAATGAGCTGGCGTTTTGCTTCTGTGTTGATGACAGAGTAGATCAAAGTTTTCTCTTTTTCTTCATAACAGCCGATGCCCTGAAACAGCGTGGCGTCGTGGTTGGTTGTTTCCCGTATTGTTTTATAGATCTGTTCGGAGTAATCCGAGATGATAAATAATGTTTCTTTTTTGTATCGTTTATAAAGAATCTGGATCGCCTGTGTGCTGCAGAACTGGAAGATGATCGAATAAAGCGCAATCGACCAGCCGAAGAGGTAACCGGCCAGAATCAGCAGCATGACATTTCCGAATAATATATAGTTCCAAGCATCAATTCCTTTGCGCTGGGACAGGTAGATGCTGATAAAGTCTGTACCGCCGGTTGTCGTGCCAACATTTAAGCACAGACTGATGGCGAATCCGTTGATCAGACCGCCGAATACGCTGTTCAGCATGGCATCCTGCGTAAATACATAGGTAGGCAGTATATCGACGAAAATACTCGACAAAATGATTGTGAGGATCGAGTAGAGTGTGAATTTCCGACCGATGAATTTGAACCCGATGTAGACCGGGATGATATTTAACAGGACATTTAGCAGTGTATATGGAACATGAATGTGCAGGAATTTCTGGAAGATCTCCTGCAAAAGCAGAGATAAACCGGAGAAACCGCCCGGAAATAATCCCGCAGGACGTGCAAAACAGCACAGATTCCATGCGAAGATGATGGACGCGAGGATAACGATGAAGATCCGGAATACCTGATAGAATTTCGGGTGCTTGTATTCAATGGACTGGAACATGGTGAACCCTCCTTTGCGGTGTGTGGAATTTGTGGATATGTTGGTATTTCATTGCAGTAATATGAGATGTATTGAAACTAAGAAGTACTAGATGTTCTGATATAGATAGTTGTAATTGTACGCAACCGCCGCCAATTCGCCATCCGTGGCTCAGTGGCAGCTTGTTTGAACATCGTGTTCAAACATTGCTGATTATACTCAGAACATCAAGAACTTCTAAGTTCCAAACATATCCATATTACTGCAATGAAATACAACCATATATCTACAAATTACAGAACATCTTGATGTTTGATTATTTGTTTCTTTTCTTCAAATTATAAATATAGTATACTATGATTAGTTGAATTTATAAATATAGTTTAGGTAAAAAGAGGAACGAAAGTGAAGAAAAACGATAGCATAGAATTAGTGATAGAAGATATGGGAACGGACGGCGAAGGAATCGGACATGTAGCGACTGAAGACGGCAGAAGCATCGCAGTATTCGTGAAGGATGCCGTGATGGGCGATACGATCCGTGCCGCAATCACGAAGGTCAAAAAGCAGTATGTGTATGCGCGGTTGGTGGAGGTAATTAAACCGTCACCATATCGTGTAGAACCGAAATGCCCGGTGGCAAGACCGTGTGGTGGCTGTACCTTGCAGCATGTCAGCTACGAAAAACAGCTTGATTACAAATGGAACAAAGTCAAGAACTGTCTTTCGCGTATCGGTGGAATCGAGCATCCGGAAGATCTGATGGAGCCGATTATTGGCATGGAAAATCCGTGGAATTACCGGAACAAAGCGCAGTTCCCGGTGGGACGGGACAAGGAAGGAAAGGTCGTAACCGGATTTTATGCAGGCAGAACGCATACGATCATAGATACGCCGCATTGCGATATCCAGGCGGAGGGCAATGATACAATTATTAAATGTGTGCGGGATTTCCTGCAGGAATATAATATTTCTACGTATGATGAGGAGACGCATACTGGTCTGTTGCGTCATATCCTGACGAGGGTAGGATTTACAACCGGTGAGATCATGGTGTGCCTGATCATCAATGGCACGAAGCTCCCACATGCGGATGTGCTGGTAGAGCGGTTGCGCCAGATCGATGGAATGACGAGCATCAGCATCAATATCAATCAGGATAAGACAAACCGGATTCTGGGAGATACATGCAATACCTTATGGGGACAGGATTATATTACGGATTATATCGGTGATGTGAAATATCAGATATCGCCATTGTCGTTTTATCAGGTAAACCCGGTGCAGACAAAAAAACTGTATGACAAAGCCTTGGAATATGCAGATCTGCAAGGCTGGGAGACAGTCTGGGATCTGTACTGCGGTATCGGAACTATTTCGCTGTTCTTGAGCAAAAAGGCGGCGAAGGTGTATGGCGTGGAAATCGTCCCACAGGCAATCGCCGATGCAAAGGTAAATGCGCAGATCAACGGCATCGAAAATGTGCAGTTCTTCGTTGGCAAGGCAGAAGAAGTGCTTCCGACCGAATACAAGGAACACGGCGTATATGCGGATGTGATTGTCGTCGATCCGCCACGCAAGGGCTGCGATGAGACATTATTACAGACAATCGCAGATATGCAGCCAAAGCGGATGGTCTACGTGAGTTGTGATCCGGCAACGCTTGCCAGAGATGTGAAGCGCATGGGCGAACTTGGTTATCAGGTCGAGAAGGTTGCGGTCGTGGATCAATTTTGCCAAGGGGGACATGTGGAGACGGTTGTTCTCTTGTCCCAACAAAAAGCGGATGATTATGTTGAGGTGGGGTTGGAACTGGATGAGTTGGATTTGACTTCAGCGGAGAGCAAGGCGACTTATGCAGAGATTAAAGATTATGTGCTGAAGGAACATGGATTGAAGGTGTCTAATCTCTATATTTCACAGGTAAAAAGGAAATGTGGAATAGAGGTTGGGGAGAATTATAATTTGCCGAAATCGGAAGAGAGTAAGCAACCTCAATGCCCAGTGGAGAAGGAAAAAGCGATAAAGGATGCGCTGGAGCATTTTTGGATGATTAGGATATAAAAAGGTTGTTAATAAAGGTTTTATATCACACAAGGAGACCAGCTATGAAAAGTCAAGCTTAAATTAGCTGGAAATTAATAAATCCTTTTCGTGGTAAAAATGGGTAACCTTAATAAGGCTCCCTGGTGGGTGCTTTTAAACAAATCTATGATGTAGGTATCCAGACCTCTTAATCGAGGTTAAATTCCAGGTTGTCAGTCATCATTTTTCAGATGATTCTGACGAGCTTGCCGGCACAGTGCCCAAGAGCATTATAGTGAGTCCGGCCTTCAGCCATCTTGGCGTCATAGTAAGCCTTGAAGGTGGCATTGTTTTTAACAACATTGTGAGCTGCATTAACAAGTGCATATCTGAGGACTTTAGATCCACGTTTTGACATTCTGGTCTTCTTAGCCTGAAAGTTTCCAGACTGATAGACAGAAGGATCCAAACCGGCATATGCAAGCAGCTTGTTGGGGCTGGAGAAACGGTGAATATCACCGATTTCACCAAGTATCATTCCTCCATTGATATATCCGATACCAGGAATGGTCATAATGACAGAATCATTGAATTTCATGATTTCCGTCATTTCAGCTTCAACTCTTTCTAATTGGCTATCGAGTAACTCTATTTGTTGTATGGTGTGAGTTACCTGGATAGATAGAGAACTGTCGCTGGCACCGACAGACTTCTGTGCGAGAACTCTTAACTGCTGTGCCATCTCTTTGTCAAAGCGTCCATGCGAGTTCACTTTGAGAAGATGAGCCAGATGAGTCATATGCATAGAAGCAATAGCTTCCGGTGTTGGTGCTTCCTTGAGAAGCGCATAGACAGATTTTTGATGCAGACCTGATTTGAAGAAATACTGCAATTCAGGGAATATCTCATCCACGTAAGAAGTCAGCTGAATCTTTAAACGAGTTCGCTGCTTAATGGTTTTCTGACGGAATCGACCAAGGGCTTTTAAGTCCATCAGATCAAGATCATAGAAGGTCACAAATCTGAGAGATTCCTGCATCATGAGAGTTTTGCAAATGATGTATGTGTCGACTTTGTCAGTCTTCGTTTTGCGAATGTTGTTCTTACGCATAGTAGAAGTCTTGATGGGGTTCAACACACACATTTTGTAATTCTTAGCAACAAGATATCGAACAAGGTTGTCGCCGTAGTGTGCCGTCGATTCAAGACCAATGATGAGGCTGTCCTTGTCTAGAGGATCTAGCTTGGAAAGCAGCAGTTGGAAGCCATCATTGTCATTTGTAAATTTGAACGGCTTGATTAGTTCTTCGCCATCAGAAGATATGGCTGAGGCAAAGTGATTGAGTTTGGCAATGTCAATGCCTACATAAATCATGAGGTTGTACCTCCCTTTCTAAAGTCTGATACCGTGATATCCACCAGCGATTATCATCGTAGACTTGATGGAAATAAGTACTCGGATTACTCCGGTAACATCCAGCTATAAACAATTCAGATAAAGGTAGCGGCAATACACTCCTTAGAGTATTCAAAGCTACAGGGCAAAATCAAAAGTCCACAGTATCTGAATGTATTGAACCACGATATTAAAAGAAAGGAAACATGTGATAATTAACTTCCTAATTATCATACAAGGAAATATGGATATTAAAAAAACAGATGTCTTTGGTGGCATAGGCGTTTTAGCTATTCAGATGATTGCTAATGGAATATTATATGCTTTTCAAAAAAACAATATGTATTTGGTCATAGGGATAGTATTTGCTCTAATTGTTTCTGTTTTTGTCGTGATTATTATTAGCTTAAATAGAAAACTTAAGAAGCAGGAAGAGTATTATAATGAAGAGATTGAAAAGTTGGGAATTGATGACTTAAAGAAAGAAAAAGATGAATTGCTAAAATCGATGGAATATCTAAAAGAAAGAATATCTGATGTAGAACATGAAAGGGATGATATAGAACAAGAAATCGAAAGATTAGAACAAGAGTTAGAATTATTTAAAAACAAGTGTGAATATTACATAAATACAGTTTCGGTCAATAGAAAGATATTATATTCATTAAAGAACAAGAAAAAATATGAGAATACAGAATTGCAAACATTAATCTCAGAGATAGAATATATTTTTAGGGACGACGTATTTTCAAAAACAGCAAAAATGAATACAAGTATTTTTCAGAAAGATGGGCAAGAGTTGTATAGAATTTTAGTATCCACTAAACATTCGCCAGGAACGATAGATAAATTGAGGCTAGATAAAAATTCTTTGGTTGGAACAGCATTTAGCGAAAAAAGAATTATCTATTGTGGTGACATTAATAATAGAAGAGCAGATGTACCATTTGTTGAGTTAGATGAAAGTAGACAGTATCACTCTATATTAGCAATACCAATGATAGTGGATGATTCTACGGAATTTGTTTTAGTAATAACATGCACAAAGATAAATTGTTTGGAAGAAACATACAATAAATACCAAGATGTTCTTCAGAGATATTTAGAATTGCTATGCATTTTATTATTTATATCTTCAGATAAGGAGGAAGTGTAATGATAAGAAAAGAGAATTATTTAGAGGTTCCCGAAAGAGAAATTCCTATAAATATAATTCAATATGAAGAAGATGATATTCTCTTATTACAGAAGTTGTATTCTGATTGGATGAATTTAAATGAAAAAATTAAGAGAATAGGTGGAAGACCAAGTATCTTACCACCAGAATTTGTAGAAGCACTAGTGGCATGCAAGATGGGATATTGGAAAATTGATGATATGCGTCTTGGTTTTGACTGCTTTGATCCGAATGCTCCAGAAGGGAACAATCGGATTGAAATAAAGTACGCAACAGGACGAACGGATTTATCAAGTTTTTCAGCAGAAATCAAATGGGATAGGCTAAATTTTGTAAAATTTTATATTGAATCACCAGAGGATTGTTATTTTGAAGTTTATGATATTGACATTCAAATGATATTTGAAGAATCAGAACGTTTTGGTAGATATATGTACGATAGACGAGGATTTCGACCACGTATTAGTGTTATTAAGGAGTTGATTGAGCGTGGAGTATATAGAGAAAAAAGAGAATTTTCATTGTTTTAGCTTGAATTGTTCATATACAGAAAATTAATATGATTATAAATGTGAAGATCTGAAATGGAGTTGGATGAACTGGATTTGAATTCAACGGAAAGTAAAGCAACTTATGCGAAGAATAAGGATTATGTCTTAAAGGAGCATGGGTTGAAGGTTTCTAATCTGTATATTTCACAGATAAAAAGAAAATGTGGAATTGAGGTTGTGGAGAACTATAATTTGCCTAAGTCGGAAGATAGCAGACAGTCACAGTGTCCGGTGGAGAAGGGAAAGGCGATAAGGGATGCTTTGGAGCATTTTGTGATGGTGTAGAGAGGTAAGCATATGGAATTATACTATACGGTGTATCATTATGATAGCAGCAGGAACGTTGTTGTTATGATAGATGTGGATAGCAAGCAACTTGTAATTGACTGTGACAAGGCAGAGGCGCAGGTTACGTTTGACGAGCCAGAGGATGTAGGAATCCTTGCCAGACTTGCTAGGGAAAAACCTGCGAGTTATGTAAGTGTTGCAATGTGTCCGGGCGGATTGCAGGATTATGTGGATGTGTGGAATGTGTTGAATTAAAGGGAAGTACACATATGTGTGGAATGACATCTAATCAGTAATGCAAATTGATTGGAGGAAGAATATGAATATAAATATTAGAAAAATAAATAGCAATGAATATAAGTTGCTGAACGATTTTTTGTATGAGGCAATTTTTATTCCTGAGGGAGTGGAAGCACCACCGAGAGAGATTATTAATGCACCGGAATTACAGGTTTATGTGCAGGATTTTGGAACACAGAAAGATGATATTTGTTTTGTTGCAGAAGTAGAAGGGAAAATAGTTGGAGCAGTTTGGGTTCGCATCATGGATGACTATGGACATGTGGAAGATGGTGTTCCGTCCTTTGCTATATCTCTATACAAAGAATATCGCAGACATGGTATCGGAACAGCAATGATGAAACAAATGATTACAGAGTTGAAAAGCAGGGGATATAAGAAAACTTCTTTAGCAGTACAGAAGGAAAACTATGCTGTGAAGATGTATAAAAACGTTGGATTTGAGATTGTTGATGAAAACGATGAAGAATATATCATGGTGTGTGTATTATAATTGTGCAACAGATTGTTGGACAACAAACAGGAGCTACTGGATATGAATAATAGAATAATTTACCATCCATTAACGGCAACTCCTCTTAAAAGAAATATTGCTTATACAGAGTTGCCCCCTTGTAAAGAGTTGCATTCTTATATCCGATGTTATTGGGGAACAAAAAATCCACTTATACAAATCGAAAACAATGGCTCACCGAAATTGGTAATCCCGGATACTTGCGTGGATATTATTTACCATATAGATTATACCGATAATGTGGTAACAGGTGGATTCTGTGGAATAAATGATTGCAGTTTCCTCGCAAATAGCAGCGGAACTATTGGGCACATGGTATCGACATTTGCTATTCGTTTTTATGCGTGGAGTGCATATGCATTTGCCGATGATTCTTTACAATCTACCATAAATGGCTATTTTGACGTGGGCTCAAAATTTGAATGGCTGGACAAGATTATCCGGCCTAAACTGTTGGAACTAAAGACCATACAGGAAAAGGCTTCTTTTACAGAGCAAGTATTGCTGAAAAGATTATCCAATGTGAAAGAAAATACAGTTGTTAATGGTACGATACATAACATTTTGACAAATAAAGGTTCTTTGGATGTGGCAAATTTGGCAAAGGAGTCTTTTATAAGTATCAGGCAGTTAGAACGATTATTTCATGAATATGTTGGTATTACGCCCAAAAAATTGAGCAATTTGATACGGTATCAGTTTTTGTGGAGAGACATTTTATGTAAGCCGGATTTTGATGTGCTAAGTGCGATTCATAAATATGGATATACAGACCAATCTCATTTATTGCGGGAATTTAAAAGATATCATTCTATGGATATACATGAGGCGAGAACTATTGCGTTAAAAGATGTCGAAAATATACAAGCTGTTTCTTATTAATTTAGAGTAAAATAGTTTCAAATTCTGATAAGAAGGAAAGGATGAGAAACAATGAGAGAAAATGTAAGTGTCTGTGGTACGGATTGTAGTGTGTGCTATTGTTTTGGCAAAATGTGTAATGGCTGCAATTCGTGCGAGGGAAAAGTGTTTCATGCACCGGAAGGAAAAGCTTGTCCGATTTATGACTGTGTTAGAAACAGTAAATGTATGCAAAACTGTGGAGAATGTGGTGATGTGCCTTGTAAGATATGGTTTGATACCAGAGACCCGAAGTTTTCAGATGAAGAATTTAGTGAAAATGTAATAATGAGAGTACAGACATTGAAAAAGGAATAGGTATTTATGTCAAAGAATAAAGAACTTGCAGATTATATAATGGACCAACTATCTGATTTGGGAGATATACGAAATATTCCTATGATGGGCGGATATATTTTTTACTATAAAGAACGGATATTTGGCGGAATTTATGGAAATGGTTTTTTGGTAAAGATTACAGAGGCAAGTAAGAGGTATATGCCGGACAGTCTACCAGAACCACCGTATGAAGGTGCAAAACTTATGTTGCCGGTAACCATTTTGGATGATAAAGATGCGTTGCAGATAATGGTAGAAGAGATGTATCCAGAGTTGCCAGAAAGGAAAACAAAAAAGAAAAAGGAGTAAAAATACAGGGAAATAGGTGAGTCAAAAAGTGGAGCACCTTTCAGAAAGTGACGCCAAAAAGTGACGCACCTTCCGAAGAGGGATAAATTGTTATCAAAAAAGGTGGTCGAAAAGTGGAGCACCTTTTATAAAGTGACGCCAAAAAGTGGAGTACTTTTCTAAAAAGTGAGTCATAAAGTGACGTACCTACATATAAATCAGGGGTTTTAGGGGATTTTGCCCATAACTAGATGCATTTTGTGATGGATATACAAAATGCGTATCTGGCAGAAGACACCGTAAGAAATCTATAAAAGAAATTTTTCGGGTATAAAAAGCCTGAAAATATGTAAGCGGAAATTTTTTCGAATCGAAAACATTGCCTTTTCCAAGGTGAGGCTGTATCATCAAGAAAAGAATTATCGGTATTATTTTGAAAAGATGCAGAGGCGACTAAGGAAGGAGGGAAGCTTTGAATAAGGAATTTGAACGCTGCTGCACATTTCTTGCTGAGATGATGGAGAAGTACGGTCTTGAGGTTTTGCGAGATATAGCTGTAGAACTTCAGTTTGATCCGGAAACTTGGCGTGATGATGCAGAAGGAAAAAGACTTCGGTTCATTGGAACCGGAAGATATAACATCTATTGCACAGGCACATAGAAGAATGAGGGATACATTTATTAATGATCCATCAATAGAAGCCGTTAACAACAAAATAAATCAGGATGCTAGTTTGACAGATAAAAAAATAGCATTATCAGTAGATCTGGTTACTAAGAATGCATGGGAGAATAGCCTTGTTACATAATTGGATGAAATACCGTTTCATTATGTGGGAAAGGGAGAGCAAGCTTGCTTTTAGCAGAAGAAAGAATGAGAAGATTTCGGATACAAGAAATGAATATCATATTGTGAAGCAAGAGAATTATATGTTGAATGACGGCATCCGTGAGGCGATTGCTTCGGAAGAATTGTGGAATCAGGTGCATAAAAAGAGACAGGAAACTGGTGTTGCCAACATCAAAACCCACAGTCTGGATCCACAGTCTGGATTATGAGCATATTTTATCGGGGATTATCAAATGCCCGGTGTGTGGTAGCGGTATGTATGGAAATGTTAATCGTAAGAAGCATCCGGACGGCGGACATTATAGAGATTATTTTTATTATGCCTGCAAACATAGAACATTTGTAAATGGTCATAAGTGCACCTATCGCAAGCAGTGGAATGAGGACAAAATTAATGCAGCGGTAGAAGAGGTAATTCGTAAACTTGTGAATAATGAAAAATTCAAGGCGGAGATTCAGAAGCACATTGGTAACAGCATTGATACGGAAGAATTGGACAGAGAGCATGCAGGCTTGCAAGACAGATTAAAGCAGGTAACCGGTGCAAAGAGTAAGCTTGCAAGTCAGATGGATAATTTATCCGTATCGGACAAGCATTACGACAAGAAGTATGAGGATATGCAAATCAGACTGGATAAGCTTTATGATGAGATAGAGGAAATTGAAGCTTCAATTGAAGCTGTGGAGACCAGACTGTATAATATTAAGCAGGAAAAGATATCAGGTGATAATGTATACCAGTTTTTGTTATTCTTTGATAAGCTGTACGACAGATTTACAGATTTGGAAAAGAAGACATTTATGAAGAGCTTCCTAGAGGAAGTGAATATCTATGAGGCAGAAGAAGAGGATGACAGGATTTTAAGAAGTCTCAAGTTCCGATTTCCAGTGTTTTCAACGGGAAAGAGATATATGAACTTGATTGGGACAATGAAAGTACCGTTGAGACGGTGTGCTTGCTGGCAAGGAAAGATGATAACTAGAAGAGGACTAACGCTTGTTATAGCGAATAAATATTTGTTAAGTTTATGTGTTGAGAACAGCATATATGAGGTTAATGAGATGTTAGAATCTTGTGGATTTGAGCCACTTGGTAGTTCAAAAATGGGATAATGCATAAGGAGGTACTTTATTAAATGAAATACGATTGGATAGATTTTTACACAGAATTTGCAACTAAACTACTGCCATTCAAAGATGATAGAAAGATCCTCATTCATAAAATAAATTCAGTGTATACAAATGCAGGGCTTAGCGTACCGAAACTTGAAAGTGGCGATGAGATTATTGATATTGACCCCTTTACTGTCTTTGGAACTTTCAACAAGGGAATCACGAATGCTAATAGAATCACTATTCTTAACGGAATTGCGTTGGAGTTTGGAATTACTGCAACTGTGCCGAGCAATTTTGATGGAATTCCGGTTCTTAATAATCTGAAAGCTACGTTTTATGGATTTAAGGATGATAGAAAAGCAGAAGATATTAATAACTTGTGGAGCTTGTTTGAGGTAGCTCTTGCATTGGCTGATAATGACACAGAAGATAACCGCCAGAAATTCTCCGAGGCTTATGACAAGGTACATGATCAGCTTTGCATTCGATGGAATATTACGATGGGCCTTTATTGGATTCGCCCGTATACATTTATTAACTTGGATTCTAGAAATCGCTGGTTTATAGCAGATGCTCAAAATATGCCTGGCGAGTTTGTGGTCGCAGCTGAGAAAAAACTTAAGAAAGTCCCATATGCGGCAGATTATCTTGAAATAAAAGATTTGTGTAAGAAAGCTTTGGATGCAGGTGAATATGAATACAAGAACTTCCCTGATTTATCCTATACAGCATGGGTTGTTTCTGAGCAAGTGAATCAGGAAAAGTCTAATGAAAAAAACAAAAAAATTTCCAAAGCGGAATTCCTTAAATGGTTTATGCCTTTGTTACAGGCGTTACGTGATCTGGGGGGATCAGCTACACCAATAGAATGCAAGAAAAAAATTATTGAAAACGAACATTTGACAGATGAGGTGATAAATGAAACAAGAGGTAAGACGAAGGTTAATAAGTTCCAAAATGATGTAGCTTTTGCCAGAAACTATCTTGTTGGAGCCGGATACATTGATAAAAGTGTAAGAGGTGTGTGGACGCTTACTGAGGCAGGTAGAACTGTTGAATTAACAGCAGAGATGGCATCAGATATTTTTAAGAAGGGTGTCTCTGATGCAAAGAGTAAACAGTTTAATGATAGTGATGCTCTGGCGGACAATGATGTTGAAACTGTTCGTTACTGGCTCTATGCTCCAGGACAAGGTGCTGATAAATGGGAAGAGTGTTATAAGAACGGCTATATGCTGTTGGGATGGGGGGAGATTGGAGACCTTGGTGTATTCAACTCTAAGGATGAAATGAAACAGCAGATGAAGAAAGAATACGGTGATAGCAGTTCCTATAAAAATTCAGCTCATGCTACCTGGCAGTTTGTACATGATATTAAGATTGGAGACGTGGTATTCGTTAAGAAAGGAAACAATGGAATTCTTGGCAAAGGAATAGTTGAGTCTGATTATGAATATGATGCAGATCGTACAGATGAATATTCAAATGTTAGAAAAGTAAATTGGACGAATAAGGGAAATTGGACAATTAATCATCAGTCCCCTCAGAAAACTCTGACTGATATTACGCCATATAGTGACTTCGTGCAAGATATTAAAGATTTGTTTGAGGAAAACGATATTGCCGAAGATGAGCAGGAAATTACCTATCCAGAGTATACAGTAGAAAATTTCCTGGATGATGTGTACATGTCTGAAGAGGATTATACCAGATTAGTTGGTTTGCTTAGAAACAAGAAAAATATTATCTTGCAGGGGGCGCCAGGAGTAGGAAAAACATATGCTGCTAAGCGCTTGGCCTATTCCATGATGGGTGTAAAAGATGTTGAGCGTGTAATGATGGTACAGTTCCATCAGAGTTATTCCTATGAAGATTTTATTATGGGATTTCGTCCATCTCCTACAGGATTTGAATTAAAGAAGGGGGCATTCTACAATTTCTGTAAGAAGGCTGAGATAGATAGTGATAACGAGTATTTCTTTATCATAGATGAAATCAATCGCGGCAATTTGAGCAAGATCTTCGGTGAGCTTTTTATGCTGATTGAAAATGATAAGCGCGGAATTGCGTTACAGCTTCTGTATTCAGATGAAAAGTTTGCGGTTCCTAAGAATGTTTATATCATCGGCATGATGAATACTGCAGACAGAAGTCTTGCTATGCTGGATTATGCACTTCGTAGAAGATTTGGTTTCTTTGATATCAAGCCAGGGTTCGAGAGCACAGGTTTCCGTGAGTATCGCATGGCATTAGATAATGAGAAATTCAATAAACTGATCAGTTGCGTTGAGAGTTTGAATAGAGAAATTTCTGCCGATGAATCTCTGGGAGAAGGGTTCTGTATTGGTCACAGTTATTTCTGCAATTTAAAGCCTGACGCAATTGAAGATAGTTGGTTTTATGGTGTTGTGGAATATGAGCTGATACCTTTATTGAAAGAATATTGGTTTGATGAACCTATGAAGGTGAAAGATTGGAGCGAAAATCTAAGGAGTACGATTAAGTGATACCAATTCAAAACATCTATTATATGTTGTCCTATGCATTTCAGATATTGAATGAGCAAGGTTATAAGAATATAGCCACAGAACAATTTAATAATACTGCTGAGTTGATGGCGGCTATCTTAGAAAAAGGTATCGCGATTCAGCTAAAGCGGGGACTGGGTAAAGAATATATTTCGCAGACGGAGGCGCTCTCTTCTCTGCGAGGAAAGATTGATATTGCAGAGTCTATCAAGACACAGTCAATGTTACGGAAGCAGCTAATCTGTACATATGATGAGTTTTCAGTTAACAGTATCATGAATCGGATCATCAAATCTACAGTTGAACTTCTACTTCGCTCGAATATATCGAAACAGCGCAAGAAAAATCTTGGTAAACTAATGGTATATTTTAGTGAAGTGGATCTTATTGATTTGCACACAATAAATTGGAATGTTCAGTACAATCGAAACAATCAGACCTATCGGATGCTGATCTCGATATGCTATTTGGTAGTAAAGGGGTTGTTACAGACTCAAACAGATGGAATCACAAAACTGATGGATTTTCTAGACGAGCAGCGCATGTGCCGATTGTATGAAAAGTTCATTCTGGAATACTACAGGAGAGAATTTAGAAATCAGATTACAGCAAATGCATCACAGATTCCGTGGCAATTGGACAACGACGAGAATTCTATGTTGCCGGTGATGCAGAGTGATATTATGCTCCAGCGCGATGACAGAGTTCTTATTATTGATGCAAAGTACTATGAGCACAGCACACAGGTGCAGTTTGACAAGCATACACTTCATTCGGGAAATCTCTATCAGATTTTTACTTATGTGAAGAACAAGGAATATGAACTGAGAGAGAAAAAACACATGGTTTCAGGAATGCTTTTGTATGCAAAGACTGATGAAGAAATATATCCCAATAATGTATATCAGATGAGTGGAAACCAGATTACTGTCAGAACTCTGGATTTGAATTTACCATTTGACGAAATAGCGAGGCAGCTAAATATAATAGCAAAATCGCATTTCGATTTGTAAAGGGGGTATCCTATTTGAAAAAGAAAAAAGATGAAATAACCATCCGTTCCAGCGCAGCAGAATACCTGACCTATGTTGCATCTATCGGCGATCAGCAGGACAGTATTGAGATGCGCTATGAGGATGAGAATATATGGCTGACACAGAAGATGATGGCCACACTATATGATGTAGATGTTCGTACAATTAATGAGCATATTAAGAAGATTTATTCCGACTCAGAACTTGAGGAAGAGGCAACTATCCGGAATTTCCGGATAGTTCAAACCGAAGGTTCGCGTCAGGTTACTCGTGATACAAAACACTATAATCTTCAAATGATCATTGCTGTTGGATTTAAGGTCAATTCTGAGCGAGCGGTGCAGTTTCGTAAGTGGGCCAATGGCATCGTGAAGGACTACACCATCAAAGGCTGGGTCATGGATGATGAGCGTCTGAAAAATGGAGGCTCCGTGCTTACAACAGAATATTTTGATCGCTTGCTTGAGCAGATTCGTGAGATCCGTTTGTCTGAGCGTAGATTCTATCAGAAGATAACGGACATCTATGCCACAGCTCTTGATTATGACCGCACAGCAAAAACAACAAAGCAGTTTTTTGCAAAGGTGCAGAACAAGATGCACTACGCGGTTCACGGTCATACGGCAGCAGAGCTGATTTACGAGCGAGCAGATGCAGATAAGCCACATATGGGACTGACCACATGGGCAGCAGCTCCGGAAGGCAAGATTGTAAAAAGTGATGTGAGTGTTGCAAAGAATTATCTTTCTGAGCAGGAAATGCGTTCCTTAGAGCGTATTGTTTCGGCATATCTGGATCTGGCAGAGGATCGTGCAGAACGTCATATTCCGATGACAATGGAGGACTGGGCAAAGCGTCTGGATCTATTCCTGATGGCGGATGACAGAGAGGTCCTTCAGGATGCAGGAAAGATCACGGCAGAGATTGCCAAGGCAAAAGCTGAGACTGAATTTGAAAAGTATCGTGTTATTCAGGACAGATTGTTCATGTCTGACTTTGATAAATACATGTTGGAATTGGAAGAAAATGAGAAGAAATAATAGGATCAGTTCTCCTTTTCAATGTCGGATTTTCAGCACAACAAGGTCGAGTGCATGGAAACCTGGCTAGAAGTTAGGACGAAAAATAGCTGTTGACCCGTTTTTGTACTCAATTGTGCAATCTATATGAATCTGATATGCTGAGTATACAAAAGCTTTTGAATTTTATAGGAGATGATGCAAATGGATATAGGTGTTGTTATAAAAAAATATAGAAAAGAAGCTGGTATGACGCAGGAGGAGATGGCAAACAGATTAGGCGTGACAACACCGGCTGTAAACAAATGGGAGAATAGTAATTCCAAGGATTCCATTGATAACGAGAAAGCTAATAGACAGAAATAATTTGACAGATTCTGTTATTACTTAGGCGGAGTAAAATAGTTTCTGGACAAAAAGGCTGCATAGGCAGTTGGCATCCTGTAGATAATATGCTACGGGATGTATACATATATTATGGGACTTCATTCGTAGTGAGTGGAGTCTCTTTTATTTTGCGCTATATAATGGAAAAAGTTTTGGTTGAACAGATGTTGGAATGATGATAAGATTTAGTTGGGACAAATGCTCGAACAAATTCTTTGTGGAGAGGTGATGTTGAAATGTCAAAGTGAATATTTCGCGCCTGTAGCGCCACCGATACGCGTTTGAACTCCACCTGTTCACAGATGGGATCCGGTTGTCCTTTGGGGCTATATAATGATGCCTATGCCAGCTCTCGACTTGTCAAGGTCAAGGGCTAAAGTCCCGCATTTATGAGGCCCTATGACAATTCTCAGCTGCAAGGCTATAGGTAGCTAAGCCCAATAAGGAGTGGAGCTGTTCTTGCGAACCACTGGATCTAATAAGAGTATTGGTGGTTTTCACGCAGTAAAGGCTCCGGAGCTATTGTTGCGAAATAATCAGTCAAAGAAATTAACGGAAAAATCATTGGAAAAGAAGCTTCATAATATGGGTACAGAGGAACTAATTCAAATTTACTCGCTCCCATGGATACAGGAGGATAACGGATGAGCAGGAAAGTACGCAGAGTGCCGGTTGTTCTTGATGCAGGAGAAATAAGGGATTTGCCAATGACAGATATCAGGGTGATTCTAAGAGGTGCAGATGAGCTGATTTCAACTGGCGGGAGAAGTATGCTGGCTAAAATATTAAAGGGTTCAAAGGATAAAAAGATATTAGAATATAAACTGAATGAATGCCCTGCTTATGGATATTATCATGACATGAAATTAGATGATATCAGCAAGTACATTGATTGGATGATTAAGAAAGATTACCTCAGAATCAAGTATGATTATCGTCTCCCGTTATTAGTGTTTTCAGAAAAGGGATGGGAAATAGAGAAAGAAACATTTGCGGAAGAGCTTTATCAGAGATTTTGTCTGGATATAAAAGAAAAGAATGCCCGTGTCATTTTTGAAATGAAAGATGTAAACAGACAGGTTGTCATGCTTGTTCTTGATAAAATAGAAAAAGACGGAACAGAGGAATTCTTAACTTGTTTAGAAGCATGGAAGCTGATGGAAGTAAAGAAGGTTGCAGCTCGGATTGCAGAGGTTGAAAATACGATTAAAAACAGAGCAAAGCTATCAGAGTAGAAAAGAGTAAGAATTTATAGAGAGCTGGAAAGTGAGGTAAGTTGATATGGCAAATGATATCGTTAACTATCAGGATGTGATTACTGACATAAAGGGAATTATTTTATCTGGTCGTGAAGTGGCTTATAATGCAGCAAATAAGGCTATGGTGCTTACCTACTGGCATGTTGGTAAGCGTATCGTGGAGCAGGAACAGGCAGGAAAAGAAAGAGCAAAATATGGTCAGGCTTTAATTGAGGCATTAGCGGATGAACTTACAAAAGAATATGGAAAAAGTTTTTCAAAAAGAAATCTGCAATATTTTCGTAAATTCTATCTTGCTTTTCCAAATGAGCAGATTGTGAACACATGTGTTCACAATTTGAATTGGTCTCATTTTAGAGCACTTTTACGTGTGCCGGATGAGAATGCCAGATTATGGTATATGAACGAAGCAGCAAATGAAAGTTGGAGTGTCAGGACTTTGGATAGAAATATCAGCACACAATATTATTACAGATTAATGCAGTCACCAAAGAAAGATGCTGTCATGAATGAAATGCTGCAGAAAACAGCAGAAAACCAAAGAAATAAATTTGAACTTCTAAAAAGTCCGATTGTTGCAGAGTTTCTTGGCTTCAAAAATGAAGATTCTTATATTGAAAGTGATTTGGAATCAGCTATTTTAACACATATCAGGGATTTTCTTATGGAGATGGGAAAGGGATTTGCTTTTGTTGCCAGACAGTAGCATATTGTTACTGAGACAGAAGACTATTTTATTGATCTTGTTTTTTATAATATTGAATTGAAATGTTATGTGCTTATAGATTTAAAAATGGGGAAAATCACTCATCAGGATGTGGGACAGATTGATAAGTATGTCCGGATGTATGATGAACTGAAATGTAAGGAGGGAGATAATCCTACATTGGGAATATTACTTTGTGCTGAAACTGATGAGGATATAGCAAGATATTCCGTACTACATGATAACGACAGACTTTTTATGTCAAAATATCTCACATATCTGCCAACAAAGGAACAGCTAAAAGCAGAGATTGAAAGGCAGAAAGAAATATTTTATATGCAGCATCCTGCATTGTCTGAAAAAGATAAAGAAGATATGAAGGAATAGTAAGACAGCTAATACAATTCAGTTGTTCGGAATTCCCGAACAGCTGAAGGGAGAATTTTGACACAGGAGATGATATCTGATGAAAAAACAGCAGAAATGTTACATATATACAAGAGTTTCCACTTCCATGCAGGTAGATGGTTACAGTCTTGATGCACAGAAGGACAAGCTTAGAAAATACGCAGAGTATCAGGAAATGTCTATCGTCGGTGAATATTCTGATGAGGGTAAATCTGGCAAAAGTGTGGAAGGCAGACCACAGTTTAAACAGATGTTATCGGATATAGAAAATGGTAAAGATGATGTTGATTATGTGCTGGTATTTAAGCTGTCACGATTTGGAAGAAATGCTGCAGATGTTTTATCGTCATTGCAGAAAATGCAGGATTATGGAGTTAATCTTATCTGTGTAGAGGATGGGATTGACAGCTCTAAGGATGTCGGGAAGCTGATGATATCTGTGTTATCTGCGGTTGCAGAGATAGAACGTGAGAATATCCTTGTCCAGACAATGGAAGGCCGCAGACAGAAAGCGAGAGAAGGCAGATGGAACGGCGGATTTGCGCCATATGGCTATCAGCTGGTAAATGGTGAACTTATCATTGCAGAAGATGAAGCAGAGATTATCCGTATTATATATGATAAATTCGTCAATACAACGATGGGAATGGCTGCGATAGCTGCATTTTTAAATAACAGTGGTTATAAGAAAAAGCTTCGCCAGAATAACACAATCGAAGGTTTCTCTACATCATTCGTCAAAGGTGTGCTGGATAATCCGATATATTGCGGCAAGCTCGCATTTGGTCGAAGAAAAAATGAGAAGATTCCGGGAACAAGGAATGAATATCATATCGTAAAACAAAAGGATTACTTGTTAAGTGATGGAATCCATGAGGCAATCATATCAGAAGAAATGTGGAATCAGGCACACAGAAAGCGTCAGGAGACAGGTGTTTTACAGGTAAAAACGCACAGCCTTGAACATGAACATATTTTATCTGGAATTATAAAATGTCCTGTCTGTGGAAGCGGTATGTATGGCAATGTAAACCGCAAGAAGCATCCGGATGGAGGCTATTATAAGGATTATTTTTATTATGCCTGCAAACACAGGAAGCTTGTGGACGGACACCGCTGTACTTATAAAAGACAGTGGAATGAGGACAGGATTAATGCGGCAGTTGAGGAAATTATCCGCAAATTTGTGAAGAATCCAAAGTTCGAGCAGGAAATCCGTAAGCAGATAGGAAGCAGCATTGATACTTCGGAGCTTGACAGGGAATATGATGGATTAAAAGATAGACTAAGCCAGACAACCGGGGCGAAAAACAGGCTTGCTGACCAGATGGATCATTTATCTGTATCCGATAAGAATTATGACAAAAAATATAATGACATGCAGGAACGTTTGGACAAGCTATATGATGAAATCACTGATATTGAGAATGCCATGGAAGAAGTCGAAACAAGACTATATAATATCAGGCAGGACAAAATCTCAGAAGATAATGTTTACCAGTTCCTTTTATTCTTTGATAAGCTGTATGATAAATTTACAGATCTGGAAAAGAAGACATTTTTGAAGAGCTTCCTGTCGGATGTGTTTATCTATGAGGAAGAGCAAAAGGATGGCAGAATATTAAAAGGTCTCCGGTTTAAATTTCCTATATATATGAATGGCAGAAATGTATTAGGCGTGGATTGGGACAACGAGAGTACAGATGAAACAGTTTGCCTTCTGTCGAGAAAAGCCCAATAAATCAAAGGATTTCGCCATTTTGGGAATAAAATAGATGTGTGTTTCTGTTTCCGTAGAGTGATGATATAACAGATGTTTACCCCAGGGGATAGGCTTTGGAGAACGAGAAATATACATTTTGGCGAAATGATACTTTTTCGCAAAAGAAGAAAGGGGGAATATTTACGAGTAAAAAAGTATATCCAAATGATCCATGTCCTTGTGGGAGTGGAAAAAAATATAAGCTTTGTTGTAAAGGAAAACAAGATGATGCAGATTTTGTAAACCCACTAAATTTATTAGACAATTACAAACTGATTCGAAAAGAGTCCAGAATAAAACAATGTTTACATCCAAATAATGAAGAGTGTTCAGAGAAGATTATAGGAGCCCATTCAATCCAAAATAATAAAATACTAAAAAAGATATCTAGTAACGGAATGGTTTTTATGCCATGTCCGAAACCTGATAATCCCTTTGCACCGATGACGAGTTATGGAAGAAAAGAAGCGACAGTATTCACTGGATTTTGTGGTCATCATGATAAAACTTTATTTCAACCAATTGAGGATAGAGATTTTGAGAAAACTGAAGAACAAGTTTTCTTGTATACATATAGATGTTTTGCTTTAGAATATCATAAAAAGCAGGAAGTTAAAAAAATGGAACAGATTATTTTTGCAAAGAGGCCATCTCTGGTTAATATGCCGGATGCAGAGGATCCTTTTAAAGGGAATAAAATGGCAATTGAGGATTTTATTGAGGACAAAAAAATCTTTGATAACGCTATTTTGGAAAAAGATTATTCTGTTTTAACAAGTATTATTTGGGAATTTGACAAAGCGGTAAAATTTGCCTGTACAGGGTTTGAAGCATTGCAGTATGATTTGAATAATAGGAGAGTGCAGGATTTGCTGGATTTCAGTAAGCCAGCACAACATGTATATGTCTGTGTTTTTCCTGAAAACGAGAAAACATATTGTATTATTTCGTGGTTTAAGAAAAATGATGGAATGTTTTCGTCATATTATGAACAATTAAATGACTTGGACGAAGTAAAGAAAAGAAATTTTATTAATAATCTCTTACCAATGATAAGTGAAAACTTGGTTGTTAATCCGGAGGCATGGGAAAAACTCAGTCAGTCACAGAAGAACGAGTTTGGCTCATATGTTTGGGGAATGGAAACAATAGCTCAAGAAATGGGGATTAAAGTTGATAGAACAGAAGCGCCTTCCTATGATATGTTCGAGTTATAATCATAAATGGTGTTAAGAGGAGTTGGAGGTGTAATAATATGGATGGTAAAAGAATCCAGAATTATTGGTCAAATGAGATGCAAGCCATGTTGGATACTTATAAACAATTTCAAATATTAATTCCAGCAGAAAATAGAAATGGAGCTGCCCATAACGGAGAAGATGGAAGATATGTAGAAACATTAATACGAGAATATCTGAAGAGATATTTACCAAAAGATTTGGAAGTTTTAACGGGATTTATTTTGAGACCAGCAGTAAAAACAGGATTGAAAAATAGAAGCAGGAAAAATGAAGTGGACAGCCATTCCACACAGTTAGATATATTAATTTATGATAGTGCTAAATATCCTATTTTTCAGAGATTTGGAGAAAATGTTATAGTTCCACCAGAGGGCGTTGTAGGTATTATTTCTGTGAAAAAGAATTTACATGAAAATGACATAGTACATGAAGCTCAAGCATTGAAGGCCGCATCAAAATTATGTCGTTGTGTCGATGATAATGGTCAACATTTAAGAGGTCCATTTTTGGCTTTGGTGTCAATGGATGCATTTGAGAAAAAAGAGAAAACTACGGAACAATGGATTTTTGAAAAATTAGAAGGAGTTTATTCTAAGGAAGATGATTATTTTGATGATTTAATAGGATATATTGGTTCGTTTAATAAATGGAGCATTTTTAAAAGACGTCCTCAGGATGGGGAAGTTGGAGAATATATATTTTTTAATCACAGTGAGGAAGTACACATGGGATTTCAGTTTTTGTTAACAGGAATTCTGAGTGTTTATTATGACAAGACTCGTAACTATATCTCAAGACCAGGATTTACAGCGTTTCCTTCACATAGGGCATGTGACAAAAAATTGGGTGATATAGAAGTTAGGGCGATTAGATGATTATTTGGTGGGGAGTATTCAAACGGGCTAAATATGTTACCCCACTTTGAAAACCCATTACATACTTTTGCTATGCAGTATAAAATCAAAGTTCAGAGGAATTGTGAGACGGTGTGCTTATTATCAAAATAGAATAAATTTGCACTATTTTAAGAATTTATATTATTTTGCTTTCTTTCTTTTCATTCCTTTTTCCCATGTGATTTAGATGGTATAATGTGCGTAAGCAATGAGCAGTGCCACATGAGAGTAAAATAAAAAATGGCTGCTTGCAGACGCTTTTTTGTTTTATTCTCATGTGATAGGGTGATGCTAGGTGCCGGTGGCACCTGTTTAGCACGGACCGAAGTGGAATGTAGATGCCCGTCAGTCCGGAAAATCTCTGATTTTCCGGATATGCACTGTGGAGTTTAATTAACACCACATCACATGGGGAGAAGGATATATGATTCGGGTTTTGATCGTTGATGATGAATATATTATGCGGCAGGGATTAAAATATATGATCCACTGGGAGCAGGAAGGCTATGAAATTGTCGGGGAAGCGACCAATGGAAATGAAGCGCTGCGGCTTACAGAAGAGTTAAAGCCGCATATTATCATCAGCGATATTGTGATGTCTGTGATGGATGGAGTTGCATTTACGGAGATGGTGCATAAGATTTATCCGGATATTGCCATCATTATTTTAAGCGGATATGATAAGTTTGAATATGTGAAAAAAACGCTGACAAATGGTGCCATAGATTATATTTTAAAACCGACATTGAATGAGGAAGAACTGTTAAACGTATTAGAGAAAGCTGCGCAGAAAATTCCGGGTTATAAAAGGAAAGAAAAGAGTGAAGGAATCAATTATGCTGCGGAGATGGAGCGTTATCTGATCGGGATGTCACAGGAATTAGATGAGGTGGCTTTCAGCCAGATTTTTCCATATTCCCATTTTCATATTTTCGGGATGCGGATCAAAAATGAGAATGAGATTCCACCGAATGTATCTGAACTCCTGTATCAGAAAATAAAAAAGGATGTCGCTGATTTTGAAGCTGCCAATGGAATGGTCATGATCCTGCAGGAAGAACTGGTCATTGTAGTAATGTGTGCGAAACCGGCAAATGATGCGCAGATGATCCGTTTTTTTGAACAGATGACAGCGGAGTTAGCGGTACTTTCTGAATATATTCTTGGAGTGTGCAGCAGGGCGTTTGATGGAATGAGACTAATCAGGCAGTATTATCAGCAGGATATTTTAGCATATGCAGATAAGGTATTTTATTATAAAGACCTTAAATTTATTCTGGCAGATGAAATGACGGAAAAAGAAAGGATACCTGCTGTAAAATTTGATTTTTTTAAGTATAATAAATTTTTATCCATGAAGGAGTATGGGGAAGCACTGCGTCTGCTTGAGGAATATAATACAAAGGCATTGCAGAGTGAAATTGATATTGCATCGCTGAAAAACCAGATTAAAAACATGGTCTATTATTTATTAGATCAGCTTGATCTGACAGAAGAACAGAAAGATGCAGAGCGGTATGAGTATTTCAGGGAGATTTCGATGGCGCATTACGAGCAGGATTATAAAGAAGTGATGCGTCAGATATTGGAAAAAATCACTGCACAGATCGGAGTTACACAGAAAACTGTAGATGACAGGATTCCAAGGATGTTAGCTTTTATTGAAAAAAATTATGAGCAGGATTTAAGACTTGAGGATATGGCAGAAGAGTTTAATTTTAATTATCATTATCTTTCGGCGTATTTTCATCAGCATATGAAGGAAGGGTTCAGTGATTATCTAAATGAGATCCGGACGGCTAAAGCATGTGAGCTACTGGAGAATACAGATCTGTCAATTGCCCAGATCAGCGAAAAGGTAGGATATTCGGAGCACAGCTATTTTTGCAGGGTATTTAAAAAAGTTACGGGAAAGACACCGTCAGTCTATCGAAGGAAGAATCATGGATAAGATAAAAAGCCGTTTTAATAGTTTTTCAGGAAAGATCACACTGATCGTAATGCTTGGGATCAGCCTGATCGCCGTTACCGTCAGTTTTGTAGTGCTTGTTATGTCGAGGCAGGTTTTTACAAAAAATTACGGGGATTCCCAGGAAAAGGTTTTTGAACAGATCGAAAAAGAATTTAATGATTTTCATGATCATATCCAGAATGTTTTTGATGCGATAGATTCAAGCTGGGCATTCCGGCTTTATTTTAATGAAACGTCGGAACTCGATAATACGCAGACATTTCAGAATGTTTACCAGATGGAGCAGGATTTAGAGAAGAGTAAATCTGCAGATATGGAGCGGCTGAACATTCTTGTTGTTGGGTATAATGGTAAACATTATCTGTCGCGAACGGAAAATATCTGCGTTACAGATCAGGAAATCTTACAATCAGAACCGGCCAAAAAAGCATTAAGTGATCCGGATGTCATCCATTATACTTACACTGGTCAGGCTTATACGACCACATCGAGAAATGCTGATACACTGATCATTTCAAAAGCCCTGTATTATCATGAAAGCAGGGAAGTTTATGCGATTGCTTTTGTGACGCTTACGATGGAGGAGTTAAAGCAGTATTACAATTATTTTGTATCAGATACAACGTCCTTTTATCTTGTGGATGACCATGAAATCGTTCTATGCAGCGACAGACCGGGCATCACAGGGACGCATTTACAGGAAGAATGGTTTGAAAAAATTAAAAATGCGGATGAACTGCGTATGGAATTAAAGCAGGACAGTACCGTGTATACTTTGATGAAACGGATACTGCCATATCAGAAGTGTGCGATTTATGCGCTGATCGATAATGATGTGGCGTTGCAGGATCTTTATAATATGCCGTTTCTGATCGCAAGCTGCAGTGCAATAGGAATCTTTATTCTGATGGCATGTCTGTTTTATACGCATAAGACCATGCGGCCGTTAGCAAAGCTGATCGGAAAAATGTCTGCGATCCGGGAAGGAAATTTTTCAGAATATATGACAGTGGAGGGAACTACGGAAGTGCAGGAGTTAGCTTCCACCTATAATTATATGTTAGATGATCTGAAACATTATGTGGATGAACTGGTGCAGACGCAGAAAAAGCAGAGACAGGCGGAGATCAGTGCATTGCAGATGCAGATCAATCCGCATTATATTTATAATACGCTTGCAAGCATCAAATGGCTGGTATATCAGAATGATACAGCAAAAACGGTACGGACGATCGATGCGTTTATCAGTCTTTTGCGTAATACGATCAGTAACTCGGATGAATTTATTCCGGTGAGACAGGAAATGATCAATATCCAGAATTATATCCTGATCAACCAGACGAGATATGGGGACAGTATACAGGTAGAATATTATGTTTCGAGAGTATGTGAGGAATATCTTCTGCCGAAAATGATCTTACAGCCTTTCATTGAAAATACATTTTTCCACGCGTATCCGGAAGGCAGATGCGGAACGATTCAGATCGTGGTAAAACAGAAAGAGGAAAAATTAGAGATCCAGATCATTGATGATGGTGTCGGAATGACGAAGGAAAAAGTTTTAAAAATTATGAATGAACCAACCGGAAAAGAGCATTATTCCGGAATCGGAGTCCACAATGTGCAGGAACGGTTAAAACTTCTATATGGAGACGACTATGGGATCAATATTTTCAGTGAAGAACAAAAGGGAACGACGGTGGTGATCGTTTTACCGGTGAGTTATAAGACGGGGACGGATGAAAAATGAAAAGAGCAGGATTTGGCATTATAATGGGCTTGATTTTAGCTATGTTATGTGGCTGCGGACAACGGCAGAGCGTGAGCGCAGAAAAGGAAACAGACAGGATCGTAATCTGGACATGGGATGATACTTTTAATGTAAAAGCTGCAAAACTTGCGGCGAAAGAATATAAAAAAACACATAAAGATATTCAGATCATAGTAGAGACAAAAGAGAGAGAAGAAATCTTAGCAGATACCAAAAACCTGATCGCATCCAAGATGTATCAGGAACTCCCCGATGTGATCATGATCGAAGATTATGATATCCAGGATGTGCTATCACAATACGAGGATGAGTTTGTAGATCTTACAGACAAAGTTGATTATGACAGATATACGGATTATAAAAGTAAGCTCTGTTCCAAGGGAGACAGATTTTATGGAATCCCATTTGACAGCGGAACAGCAGCACTTTTTTACAGGCTCGATATTTTAGAGCAGGCGGGTTATACCGAGGTAGATATGCAGGATCTTACCTGGGAACGATACATAGAGATCGGAGAGGATGTCTATCAAAAGCTCGGAATCCCGATGCTGACATTAGATCCGACAGATTCGCCACTGCTTCGTATCATCATGCAGAGTGGCGGGCACTGGTATGTGGATGAAAACAATCATGCGGATATTGAGGATAATGAGTATTTAAAAGCAGGACTTCACACATATCAGCAATTACTAAAAAGAAATGTCGGAGTGAGCGTCAATGGTTGGAATGAATTTATTTCTGCTTTTCAGAATGGAAGCGTTGCAAGTGTGATCAGTGGAGGCTGGATCGTTTCAAGCATAAAAAGTGTGGAGGAACAAAGCGGTCTCTGGAGAGTTGTGCCAATCCCGGTGTATGATGGAGAGATAAAGACGGTGGCGGCATCAAATGTCGGTGGAAGTGCATGGTATGTGTTGAAAAATGCAAAAAATCCGGATGCAGCAGTGGATTTTCTGGTGGAAATGTTTGAAAAAGACTCTGACTTTATGAATGAGCTGATCGGAGAAATTGGTCTGCTTCCGGCGGTAAAAGACATGTCAGGGTACGAAAATTATCTTGCAAAAGATGAGTTTTTCGGAGGTCAGCAGGTTACAAAGATTTTGACAGATCTGTCTGGGAATATTATAACTGTGAATTATGGAAGTAAAACATATGAGATAGAGGCGATCGTGGAAGATGAGTTTAATAATTCCCTGACGCAGGATGATCTGTCAGATTGTCTTTCGAATATACAGGTAAAAGCAGCAGCGGTGGTTCGTGAATGAACCGCCGTTTTTTGTTATGTAATTGGAAAATTTGTTGAAATTCCCAATTACATAACAAAACCTCCGGGCAGGATGTTTCAAAAAACAAATTAATGCAAATTTCTAAAAATAGTCCTACTGAATCAAATAACATCCCAAAATATGAAAAATTAAGGTAAAGATAGTCCTAAAGAAAATGGCTCTTATGATGGTATGATTTACCTGTAACAAAGATAAGCAGCCAGAAAGAAAAGCTTATCAAAATGTTTAATATGGAGGGTTACAGGATGAAAAAGAAAGTAATGACTATGGTATTAGCAGCGTCTATGCTGCTTGGAATGGCAGGATGCGGAAGTTCATCTGCAAATGACAGTGCAGCAGCAAATGGAAACACAGCAGGAGGGGATCAGGCTGTGGCAGGAACAGAGAAAAATGATGCGTCAGGTAATGCAGAAGGTGGTTCACAAGAGGGAACACTTACTGTCTGGTGTTGGGATTCATTTAACGTAGATGCAATGAAGGAAGCCGGAAAACTGTATCAGAAAGATCATCCGGATGTAAATATTAATGTGGTCGAGACAGTATCTTCCGATATCCAGACACTGGTTCAAACCTATGCAATGAGCGGTGAGCTGGATGCGCTTCCTGATATTTTCTTAATGGACGATCAGGTATTTGCAAAATATCTTCAGAATTATCCGGATGTGTTTGCAGATCTGACAGATTCCGGAATTGCGTTTGCTGACTTTGCAGAAGCAAAAGTTGCCAATTCCGTAAAGGATGGAAAAAATTATGGTGTTCCATATGACAGCAATACGGTCATTGCCTGCTACAGAACAGATTACTTAGATCAGGCAGGATATACGATCGATGATCTGACAGATATTACATGGGACAGATTCATTGAGATCGGAAAAGATGTGCTCGATAAGACAGGAATGCCAATGCTTACCAATGTGCAGGGCGAGCCTGATTTATTAAATATGATCTTACAGTCTGCAGGAATTTCTGTATTTGATGAGGAAGGAAAGATTTCTCTTGTCAATAATGATGGATTAAAAGAAGCCATGAATGTATATATGGATCTGATTAATGCAGGTATTTTGCAGGAACAGACAGACTGGTCCGGTTATCAGGGCTCTATCAATAATGGTACTGTAGTTGGAACAATCAATGGTTCCTGGATCTGTGCAACGATCACGTCCACAGATCAGGCAGAACAGGAAGGAAACTGGGCTGTTACAAATATGCCAAAATTAAATGATTATCCGGGTGCAACAAATTACTCTGCACAGGGTGGTTCTACATGGGCAATTTCTTCCTCCAGCAAAAATTATGATCTGGCAGTAGATTTCTTTAAAACAACATGGGCAGGAAGCACCGAATTTTACGATAACATTCTTTCACAGTTAGGTGCGATCGCAACCTATCTTCCGGCAGCAGACAGTGATGCTTACAATCAGGTTTCTGATTACTTTGGCGGAGAGGCAATTTACTCTAAGATCGTATCTTACGGAAGCAATATTCCTACAATCAACAAAGGTATTTACTGGTCTGAGGAAAAAGAAGCTCTTGGAACAGCTTTGACAAACGTATTGAATGGTTCAAGTGATCTTGACAGTGCGATCGAAGAGGCACAGGCAACGATCGAGTTTAACATTGGTCAGTAAAAAAGTATAGATCAATCCTCCCTGTATTTATACTTTTTGAAAAATAATAAACTGCGCGCCTGGCGGGCAAAAGGGAAAGCTGCCGCAAAAGGATATCTTATGTGGCAGCTTTCTCTGTCAAAACAAATAGTTCAGGAATGGGGATCAGTGTGAAAAATATATTTTTCACACGCAAGATTTGTGCTTACGCACAAACTTGAGATGCGCTGAAGAGCAGCGCAGAAATGGGGAATAATATGAAAGCGAAAAAAAGAGTCAGTTTATATAAAAAACAAAGTGTTACGGGATGGGCTTTCCTGCTGCCGGCGACATTGCTGATATTTGCAATGAATTTTTATCCAATGCTCCAGGCGTTTATTTTGTCATTTAAAACAGGAATTGGCAACAATCAGACATGGGGCGGCCTTAGCAATTATGCGAGATTGTTAAAAGACGGCGTGTTCCGTACTGCGATTACAAACAATTTTTTCTATCTGATCATTCAGGTGCCGGTAATGCTGATTCTTGCAATTTTTCTGGCATGTCTTTTAAACAAAAAAGATCTGCGTGGAAAAGGAATTTACCGGACAATGATTTTCCTGCCATGCTGTACAGCACTGGTATCTTATTCGATCATTTTTAAAACATTATTTGCCTATGATGGTTATATCAACACGGTTTTACTGAAATTAGGGCTGATCGGTGAGCGCATCAACTGGCTTGGCGATGTACATACAGCAAAAGCGATCATTATTCTTGCACTGATCTGGCGCTGGACAGGATACAATATGGTATTTTATTTAGCCGGTCTGCAGAATATCGATGATTCATTATATGAAGCGGCGAAAATTGACGGAGCAAGTCCATTTGCAATTTTCAGAAAGATTACGATTCCGCTTCTTCGACCAACGATTTTACTTACAACAATTATGTCGATCAATGGTACATTACAGTTATTTGATGAGTCTGTCAATTTAACAGGCGGCGGTCCTGCAAACTCAACACTGACCATGTCCCATTACATATATAAAGCAAGTTTTGAATATAATCCACAATTCGGATACGCAGCGGCAATGTCGTATGTGATCTTTATTATGGTAGCAATATTATCCTTTGTTCAGATGAAAGTAGGTGACAAGCGATGAAAGGAAAATTTAAAAATGCAGGTACACATATCATATTGATCATAGCTTCGTTTATATCCGTATTTCCACTTTACTGGATGATCGCGGCTGCAACAAACAACAGTACAGACGTTCTTGGTGGAAAACTGAGTCTTGGAACAAATTTTATCCAGAACCTGATGAAACTGACTGAAATGCAGAATGTATCAAGAGCGTTTTGTAATTCACTGTTTTATTCAACGATCCTTAGTGTATTATCTTTATTTATCTGCTCGATCGCAGGATATGGATTTGAGATTTACCACGATAAGGCAAAAGATACACTGATGAATATTTTACTTCTTGCGATGATGGTTCCGTTTGCAGCAACTTTAATCCCGTTATTTAAGCTGTTTTCCGGTATGGGCTTATCAAGTACCTGGATCGCATATGTCCTGCCGACGATTTCCACGCCGTTTTTGATCATGTTGTTCCGGCAGAGTGCGAGATCATTTCCGATGGAAATCATTGAGGCGGCAAGAATTGATGGCTTAAGTGAATTTAAAATCTTCCTTACCATTTTTATGCCGACTATGAAATCCACCTATGCTGCAGCACTTACCGTAACTTTCATGAATGCATGGAACAATTACCTTTGGCCGAAAGTTATCATGATGTCAGATACATCACAGACGATGCCGATGTTAGTGGCAAATCTTTCCGTGGGTTACAGTATTGACTACGGCGTACTGATGCTTGGTGTGCTGATCTGTTCTTTGCCGACTGGAATTTTGTTCCTTGTGCTGCAGAAGAGTTTTGCAAATGGAATCGTGGGTGCGGTGAAAGGATAATATTTCCGGATAGCGATGTATAAAAAAGAATCTTGTTTAGGCAGGGTTCTTTTTTTATGCATAGGATTCGGGTGTCAAAAGGTGGCTCTTAAATTTTTGATTGGCAAATTGCACAAAGCAGTGCCTATTTTGTTCCGTTGTCCGAAAATAAGAAAATAAAAGCATAAAAAGTTTGAAAATCAGGGGGAAAAATATTAGAATTATTAGGTAATAAGACCGTATGATAAGGTGAGTGCAGATCACGGTCAGAGAATGTTGCATCATAATAAAATAATAAAAAATGACAGGAGTATTTATGGATTTCAAATATAAAACAGCTACACGGGAAGATATAGATATTTTAGTTACAACAAGAATCGAAGTTTTAAGAGCTGCGAATAAGTTGGATGATCAGGCAGATATGACAGAAGTTGCGGTACAGTCAAGAGATTATTATGAAAAAGCCTTAAGAGACGGCAGTCATACTGCAATTTTAGTCTACGATAAAGATCAGATCGTTGGTGCGGGCGGTATCAGTTATTTTAAGGTTATGCCTACTTATCATAACCAGACAGGAAAGAAAGCGTATATTATGAATATGTATACAAATCCGGCGTACCGGAGAAAAGGGATTGCTTATCACACACTGGAAATTCTGGTGGCGGATGCAAAGAACAAAGGAATTGATGCGATTTCTTTGGAGGCGACTGAGATGGGACGACCATTGTATGAAGAGTTCGGATTTGTGGGGATGAAAGATGAGATGGAGCTGAAGTGAGAATGGCATACAATAGATGTGAATATTGTGTTTAGGATTTGTTTATAAAACGCGCCTTTTGTATTTATATTTTAACGTTATCATGATGTAATCATAACAAGAGGTGTTTTTTATGATGATAAAACAGAGGATTTTCCGGACAAATTCACTTATGGTACTGTTTTCCCTTGTCATCCTGCTTTTGATCGGTGGAAGTATGATAAGTATTTTTAAAGACCGGTTTTTGGGGTGGTATAGTGATAATTCCAAAATAGCAGAGAATTATGTGGATGCGTATCAGAAGATAGAAAATATGGATTTTTCTGCTGGGGACTGGGAGCAGTATGCGAAGGCGGTGCAGCCATATGATTTTCGTCTGATCGTGCGGAATGAAAATGGAAAAGAACTTTATTATAATGTCCGGCATGACGAGGAAGAGGAACCCTTATATGATAAAGAAAAAGAAGGGAGATAATGGTAACTGCGGTATAAGGAAATAGAAAAAAATAAAGAAATAAATGCATATCTGACAAAAGGAAATGCGAATCTTGGACAGCTTGGATTTACCGATCATTCACAGGCACATTGCGTGCAGGTTGCTCATCAGGCAGGAAAAATTTTAAAACGGTTTGGATATTCCGAACATGAGATTGAACTTGCTAAAATTGCCGGATATATGCATGATATTGGAAATGCAATTAACAGAACACATCATGCAGAATATGGAGCGCTTCTCGCAAACGAACTTCTGAAAGATACGGATATGACACTGGAGGACCGGATAACGGTTGTATCAGCCATTGGTAATCATGATGAGTCAACGGGGAGTCCGGTAGATGTGATATCTGCAGCACTTATTATAGCAGATAAAACAGATGTCAGAAGAAGCCGTGTGCGACAAAAAGAAAGATCTGCTTTCGATATTCATGACAGGGTAAATTATGCGGTTACGGATTCAAAATTAAAGATTGCGGAAGATAAATCTGTGATTGCGCTGAATCTTCAGATTGATGAAAATATCTGTTCTATGTATGACTATTTTGAAATCTTTCTTGAGCGTATGATGTTTTGCAGAAAATCAGCGGAAATATTAGGTACGGCTTTTAAGCTGACAGCAAATGGACGTAAGGTTCTATAGAGAAATAATCTATGTATATATGATTAATTTTTCGCATATTCTGCCAGCAGTCCCTCAATCTGCAGATTGATATTTTCCGGGAATGTCCCTGCATTGTCATGGGGGATTTTTATCAGAAAGTCAAGATTTTTATATGTCCCGGCAGGGAGGTTTCTTTTTCTGTCCTGTGTGGCTGAAATTTCAATCTTTACCTGTGCGCGTTTCTGCTCAAACAGCGGAATGATAATATAATACAGACGGTCATCCCGAAACGATACATATCCGGCATTTTTGCCGGATTTTGTTGTTAAAAAGAGCCTGTGATCCCGGATACAGGATGGATATAAAGTCATGCCGGAGCGAAGCACAGGTGCATCCGCAGCGAGTTCTAACATCGAGGCGATAGAATAAATGTCAGCATCGGGGAGTACTTCCGGTGTCAAAAGTTGTTTGAGCGTCGATGTCGCATCGATAAACTGCTGGGCTAACAGATAGGAGAGCTCTGCCTGAAATTTGAGCTGTTTTGGACAGACGTTTTCCCGCCGGATCTGTGCGTCGACATGATCGAGCAGGCGTTTGCTGCACTCAAACATGCTTTTTAAAAACAGGGGAAAATCTTCTTCTAAGATCCAGAGATATTTTCCTGAGGCGGCAGGAAAACTGCCGATGATCTCACCGTCCGCATCTTCGGCGTAATGATAGACTGTGCGTGTGGTATACGCATTTTCGTTGAGCGGAGCATTCCATTTCATCTGCTTTGCTGTGGAGCCGGTTGTGGTATGTTCCTCCCGGTAAGACTGGTGGTAAACGGTCTTTCCGTGCTGTTTCCTGCCAGGTGTAGTATTTTTTGTAACTTGTCCTAAAAAGGAATCTGTTCTATTTTTGCGCAGAAAATCATAAGCTTCATTGATCTCCTGTGCAGTAAAATCATAGGCTCTGGTAGAAAATGCTTCCGTGTCAGGATGTACCCGGTGCATCAGCTGTCGGTATTTCTTTTTGATATCCGTAAGAGCTGTTCCAGGGGTGATTCCAAGGATTTTGTACGCCATTGCTTTTGTCATAAATCGAGTATATCATAAAAGAGAAAAAGGTTGTGGGAAAAATTTAGACATATTAAAAACCACCTTTTGCCCCTAAATCTTCATGGAAAATCAGGAGGAACACACATGAGAATCATAATCGTAAGACATGGCGATCCAAATTACGAACTGGACACATTGACAAAAACCGGATGGAGGGAGGCAGAACTTGCAGCGGAATACCTGGCAAAACTGCGGATAAAGGCATTTTATGTATCACCATTGGGACGGGCACAGGATACCGCTGGATGCACCTTAAAAAAAATGAACCGGACGGCAGAGACACTAGACTGGCTCCGTGAGTTTGAAGCACACATTGACAGGCCGGATGTGAAAAATGAAAAGTCGATCTGCTGGGACTGGCTTCCACAGGACATGGAAAAGGATCTGGATCTTTATGACAGGGAGCGCTGGAATAAGACAGACATCATGCGAAAAGGAAATGTGGAAGAAGCTTACCGGTGGGTCTGCGATGGTCTGGATGCATTACTGAAAAAGCATGGTTATGAGCGGGATGATATGTATTACCGCGTGAATGAGCCAAATCATGACACGATCGTTCTGTTCTGTCATTTCGGGGTAGAGTGTGTGATGTTAAGCCATCTGTTAAATGTATCTCCAATGGTTTTGTGGCATGGGCTGTGTGCGGCGCCGAGCTCGATCACCAGTATTTATACGGAAGAGCGCAGAAAAGGGAGCGCAGGTTTTCGTGTGAATGAATTTGGCAGCACGGCGCATCTGTATGTGGCAGGGGAAAAACCATCCTTTGCAGCGCGGTTTTGTGAGTGTTATGGGGACGGGGACAGACAGGATTAAAATTTTGAATAGCTATTGAAAAAAACTTCCCCTTGCTTTATCATCCACTTAACATATGGAAATAGTAGGAAATAAAACGGGGTGAGGTTTTTGTCTATTAAGAAAATTGCAAAGGAAGCGGGAGTTTCCACAGCGACAGTCTCGCGGGTGTTGAACAATCCCGGGTATAAATGTTCTTCGGAGGAATTGCGGGAGCGGATCTGGAAGATTGCCAGAGAACTCAATTATATGCCAAACGAAGCAGCGAGAAATCTAAAAAAGGGAATTACGGATACCAGTCAGAAAGTGTGGTATCTTGATGTGCTGATGACAAGAACGGGCAATCTTGAGACAGATCCGTTTTTCAGTGAGCTGCTGCGTGTCATTGAGAGTGAGATCCACAGGCAGGGATGCATACTGATGCATATTTTTCATCAGCCGTTGTTTTCGAATGACAGAAAATGCCGGACGGAAAATATTGATAAGGTCATTGCGCAGATGGAGCCGGATGGGGACATCCGCAGTGATGGACTGATCATCATTGGAAAATGTAATGATAATGTATTGAAAAAGTTATCGGCAAAATACCGGAGCATCGTCTCCGTCAACCGCAATTTAAAATGCCTGAATAAATATAAAAACCGCTATTACGTTCCATCCATTATTTCCAGTGACGATATTGAGGAGGCACAGTATACCAAACCGATGCTCACCACAGTGCGCCTTCCAAAGGAAGAGATGGGAAAGTTTGCTCTTTATCTTCTGATCGACCGCCTGGGCGGCGGACATAAGGGAATCGTCCGGACGGAGTTAGAAGGAAAACTGATGATCCGGGAGAGCTGTACGTTAGTGGAGAATGCAAACCGGATGGAATATTATATCTGAGAGAAAACAGGTCACGAGCCTGTTTTTTTTATGTTACCTAAAACTATCTGTGTAGCGAAAAAATTTACAATAAATTTACCAGACATTTACCATAAGGAGATTTCAGTAACAACAGGAGAAAGATAAAATAGCCATTGAACAAACAAAAGGAAAGGTAAAAAGGAGCCGGATAAAAAGGTAAGTTAAGGCTTCAAAAGGAGAAAATCTACAGTGGGATGTCGTGTGGATCGATTCCATGCAGGCAGGTGTGCTTGTATACCGCAAGATGTGTGGAGCGAGGCAGATGTAACAAAAACACAGAGAACTCTTTCTGTATGGTTTAAAACCGTCAGGGGGAGTTCTTTTTTATTTAAAGATTGTAAACGTTTGCAGGAAAATAAAGATAATTGCAAAATTACGAATAAAAACATACATAAAAAAACGAAACAAACAGTGGAAAAATAAGGAAAATACCATCTGCCATGCAAACGATTACACAATCCGTCGTGGAATCGCATACAAAACTGGTATATAAATACATCAAGCAAGACGTCGAAGCAGAAAACGATCACACAGCAAAAGGAAGAGTCGAGCAGATGGGAACGCCGACAGAGATTTATAAAAATCCGAAGACACCGTTTGTGGCGCAGTTTATCGGAGAATCAGCAGTTATTGCGGATTATGACAGACTGAAAGGATTTCATCTGTATCCGGGATGCAGCAGGGCAATCATACGGCCGGAATTTGTAAAGGCGGTCAGATATGGAACAGAAAAGAGATACCAGAGCCTGTATGCGGAAGGTATCGTGGAACAGAAAAGTAGAGGTCATTGTATACCGTCTGTATGCGGTGGATGAGAAAGAAGCGCATCTGATACAGAATGAAGGATTCCAGGAAAATGAGATGTTTTATATATAGGAAAAAATTCTGTCCGGAGTGGCGGGCATTGTAAAGATGACGCAGGTTGTAGTTTTTGTTGGAAAACAGGGAGGATGAAAGATGAAGAAAGAAAAAAGAGTCATACAGGTAATTATAAAAAGTGGTCTGATCACATGGGTTCTGCTGCTTTTGATCTGGCAGACTGGTTCGTTATTTTACAGCGATGATTTTCTTCCGGGACCGGTTACCACATTTGCGGGAGCGGGAAAACTGGTGGCAAGCGGAGAGCTTTTCCGGGATATTTTAATCAGTATGCAGCGCGTGTTAAAAGGCTGGCTGCTCGGAGGAAATCGGCTATCTGATCTACACATCAAGACTTTATTATAAGACAGACTGGATCTTTATCGGTATTTTTACACTCGGTATCATTGGTTTTTTAGCAGACAGGATTTTGCAGTTTGTGGGAAGAAAAGCATTGAAACGGTTTTGTGTGAGATAAAACCTTGACGTTTCCCGCAAATTGCGCTATAGTACTCTCTACTTTGCAAAAAACAGTGTAGAAATGGAGAGTACTATGACATTTTATCAGGAACTTCAGCTCAGTTCGACAGGTTCAAAACAGCTCATCAAAAATACAACAGACAAAAAAGAAAAGAGACGTCATATCTTAATCTATAACTTTAAGGTCTATCTGGTGATGGTATTCTGTGTGGCGGTTGTGACCTTATACAGTAAACTGACCGGATCGGAAAACAGTGTGGTCGGAGTGACCGTTCTTTTGGCAGTGCTGGTGCTGCGCCAGGCAGATTTTGGGATCAAAACCACGCATGGACTGCTATCAATCGCCGGTATTTTTGGAATACTGATTGCGGGACCAAGGCTTAGCAATATGCTTTCGCCCATCCCGGCATTCTTTGTAAACGTATTCTGTATCATGCTTCTGATGATCTTAGGATGTCACAATGTGATCATGTACAACCATTCTACGTTTGTACTCGGTTATCTGCTGTTACAGGGATATGACGTGAGCGGACATGCGTATCTGCTGCGCGTGGAGGGACTGCTTGCCGGAATGGTGATCTGTATGGCGATTTTCTATAAGAATCAGAAAAACAGACCATACCGGAGAACTTTTTTGGATCTGTTCCGGGAATTTGATCTTTCCTCTGCCAGAAACCGCTGGTATGTAAAACTGACTTTCATTGTTTCCTCTGCGATGCTTGTGATGTCTCTTCTGGGACTTCCAAGAGCGATGTGGGCGGGGATAGCCTGTATGTCAGTCTGCCTGCCGTTTACCGGTGATTGCATGGGAAGGGCAGAAAAAAGAGGTCTTTTTAATATCGTGGGAAGCCTTGTTTTTGTGGCATTATATCTGATCCTTCCGGAATCCATGTATCCGTATATCGGCATGATTGGAGGAATCGGAGTTGGTTATTCTGCCGGCTATGCATGGCAGACGGCGTTCAATACGTTTGGGGCGTTGTCGATTGCGGCAGGATTGTTTGGACTGCAGAATGCAGTGATTCTGCGTATCGGGGCAAACATTTTTGGAAGTGTGTATACTGTGATCTGCAATAAAAGTCTGGACCGGCTGGCACAGGTGGTGGAACAGCGGAAAAAAGTAACTGCATAGAGGGCACTCACAAAAATAAAAATCAAAGAATGAATCAAAGAAAATCCCCGTATACTGGAACAAGGGCATCCGTATACGGGGATTTTAGTGTGCTATGCAAAAAATCAGTCAGCTTGCTGCCACGGGGCAGATTCTGCTTCTTCTGGGAACACATCTGTATTTTACATTTCGTCTGCGGTTTATCCAGCGTAAGATCCCATGTGGGATCAGGCTTAGTTTTTCCGGGAAAAATAATACTTCCTACTCGGCACTTGCGACAGCGTTGGCGGCGACGATCGGGACGGGAAATATTATCGGTATCTCCACGGCGATCGCAGTCGGTGGGGCAGGTGCGGTGTTCTGGTGTTGGATCACCGGTGTGCTTGGAATTGCAACCTGTTATGGAGAATGTTTTTTGTCCATGAAATACCGCAAAACGGAAAAAGACGGAAAGAGGATCGGCGGTCCGATGTATGTGTTGGAGAGAGGCATGCAGCAGAAAGGACTTGCGGTCTTATTTTCTGTGTTTACGATATTAGCGTCGCTTGGGATCGGCAGCAGTGTGCAGGCACATTCGATCAGTGCGGCGATAACGGAACAGATACCGGTATCGCCGCATATCATCGGCATGGCAGCGGGTGTGCTTGCGGGGAAGGTGATCATCGGTGGCAGCCGGCAGATTGGAAAAGTATGTACCTGGCTGGTTCCTGTGATGAGTGCATTTTATTTAGGCGGATGTATTTTTATCCTGATGAAAAATTATACGGTGATCCCGGAGGCAGTAAAAATGATCGTGACCTCTGCGTTTGTGCCGGAGGCTGCCGCAGGGGGGGTGGTTGGGACAACGGTGATGGCGGGGTTAAGAACCGGGATTTCCAGAGGGCTTTTTACAAATGAGGCGGGACTTGGCTCAATTCCAATGGCAGCGGCGACGGCGCAGCATGCCTCACCGCGGGATCAGGCTCTTGTCTCCATGACAGGGCCTTTTTGGGATACGGTCGTCATGTGTGCAATCACAGGAATTGCTTCGGTTTCAAGTATGATTGCCCATCCGGGCAATTATGCGGGGGTGCCGGGGGAGCGGATGTGTTTTGCCGTATTCCGGGAACTGCCGGTGTGGGGCGATGAGATGCTGTCGGTTTCATTGGTCTTGTTTGCGTTTGCGACGATCATCGGATGGAATGTCTATGGCGAGTGCGCCGTGCGGTATCTGTTTGGGGAAAAGGGTGTCCGCATTTACCAGGTCGTTTATATGATGTGCGTTTATTTCGGCGCAGTGATTACTCTTGATGTGGTGTGGGGCATTTCGGATTTGTTTAATTTTCTGATGGCAGTGCCAAATCTGATCTGTCTTTTGGGACTGCGCCGGGAAATTGAAATAAAAGATACAAAAAAGAAATATTAATGTTTACGATACTAGACAAAACAGAAGCCGAAAGATTATAATAGGCAGTATGGTGTGCAGACAGCACATGTAAATATTAATAAGGAAGAAAGAGGTAACCGTATGTACATAATACAGTTTATCAGAGGATTTTGTATGGCACTCGCAGACAGTGTCCCGGGAGTATCCGGTGGAACCGTGGCATTTCTGCTTGGGTTTTACGATCAGTTTATCGACTCGATCGATGATCTGATCACCGGAAATATGGAAAAAAAGAAAACAGCGTTTTTCTTTCTGATCAAGCTCGGTATCGGCTGGGTAACAGGAATGGTTCTTGCGATTCTGATCCTTGCAAATGTTTTTGAATCCCATATTTATGCGATCAGTTCATTATTTATCGGATTTATAATTTTTGCAATTCCGATTGTAGTCCGTGAAGAATTGGACACACTAAAAGGGAAATATGCATATTGCCCGTTTGTACTGGTTGGGGCAGCCATTGTGTGTGCCATCACCTATTTTAATCCGGTTGGCGGCGGAAACAGTGTAAATCTGGAACATCTGACAGTCACAACAGGAATTTATGTATTCATAGCAGGCGCAGTTGCAATCTGCGCAATGGTGCTTCCTGGTATTTCCGGTTCCACACTGCTTTTAATTATGGGACTTTACCTGCCGATCGTGACGGCGATTAAAGATATCCTGCATTTAAACTTAAAAAGTTTTCCGACAGTATTTGTATTCGGATGTGGTGTGTTAGTCGGTATTTTCAGTATTGTAAAGCTGATCCGTAAGGCATTAGAGCGTTTTCGGGCGCAGATGATCTTTCTGATCGTCGGACTGATGCTTGGTTCTATTTATGCTGTGATCATGGGCCCAACAACACTGGATACCCCACAGCCTGCAATGACGATCCACAATTTTTCCATCCTGTTCTTTATCATAGGTGGGGTAGTGATCTTTGGTTTGCAGCAGATGAAAAAAATTAAAAAATAAACATTTGAGGGCAGTGTGAAAATAAGATTTTCACACTCAAGTTTGTGCTTACGCCCAAACTTGTCATGCGTAAAGTGCAGCGTAAAAATGGAGAATACTATGAAAAAGTTACTGGTTTATTTAAAAGATTATAAAAAAGAAAGTGTATTAGGTCCGCTTTTTAAACTGCTCGAGGCAACCTTTGAACTGATCGTGCCGCTGGTTATGGCGGCAATCATTGATACTGGTGTTGCGACCGGGGACAAGTCCTATATTATGAAAATGTGTATGGTGCTGGTACTGCTTGCAGTGATCGGTCTGACCTGCTCGATCACCGCACAGTATTTCGCGGCAAAGGCGGCAGTCGGGTTTGCAACAAAACTGCGCCATGCGCTGTTTGCACACATTGAGCGCCTCTCTTTTACAGAGATGGATACTGTTGGAACGGCAACACTGATCACGAGAATGACAAGTGATGTCAATCAGGTGCAGAACGGCGTGAACCTTGTGCTGCGTCTGTTTCTGCGTTCCCCGTTTATCGTGTTCGGCGCAATGGTCATGGCATTTACCATCGATGTCAAAGCGGCACTGGTGTTTGTCGTTACGATCCCGCTTCTTTCCATAATCGTATTCGGTATCATGCTGATCAGTATTCCGCTTTATAAAAAGGTACAGTCAGCGCTCGATAAGGTGCTTGGGATCACAAGAGAAAATTTAACAGGAAGCAGGGTGATCCGTGCTTTTAATAAGGAAGATGATGAAAAAGTACATTTTAATGAAAATAATGATCTTCTGACAAGGGCGCAGATCTATGTCGGAAAGATATCAGCACTAATGAATCCGCTTACCTATGTGATCATCAACGGTGCGATCGTGGTGCTTGTCTGGACCGGTGCAGTCCGTGTTGATAACGGATATATCACACAGGGTGAGGTGGTTGCGCTGATCAACTATATGTCACAGATCTTAGTGGAGTTAGTGAAGCTTGCAAACCTGATCATCAATATCAATAAATCCATTGCATGTGGAAACCGTATCCAGTCCATTTTTGAGATGCAGCCATCCATCACGGACGGATCAGGCCAGAAAGTGGATAAGGTGCGGACGGATACCGCTGACAGATCAGAAGAAGCAGAGTATGCCGTGGAATTTTCACATGTAGGATTAACCTATGCGGGTGCCGGAGACGAATCTTTAACGGATATTGATTTTAAGGTAAAAAAAGGCGAGACGATCGGTATCATCGGAGGAACCGGTTCCGGAAAATCTTCAGTAGTCAACCTGATCCCGCGGTTTTATGACGTGACGTCCGGTTTTATTAAAGTGGACGGAAAAGACGTCAAAGATTATCCGCTTGAGGAGCTGCGTGGAAAGATTGGTACGGTTTTACAGAAAGCCGTGTTGTTCCATGGAACGATCCGCGAGAACTTAAAATGGGGAAACCCGGATGCGACAGAAGAAGATCTGAACCGTGCCATCACAGTTGCGCAGGCAAAAGAGTTTGTCGACAACAAAGAGGGCAGACTTGATTTTGAAATCGAACAGGGCGGAAAAAACCTTTCCGGCGGACAGCGCCAGCGTTTAACGATCGCACGTGCAGTCGTAAAGAAACCGGAGATACTCATTTTAGACGACAGTGCATCCGCACTTGATTTTGCAACGGATGCAGCTCTTCGAAAAGCCATCCGCGAAATGGAAGGAGAGACGACCGTCTTTATCGTTTCCCAGCGAGCTGCTTCAATCCAGCATGCAGACCGCATCGTTGTGCTTGATGATGGAAAGATCGTCGGACTTGGAACCAGCGAAGAGCTGTTAGAAAGCTGTGAGGTATATCAGGAAATCTACAACTCACAGTTTAAGAAACAGGAAGGAGGTAAGACGGCATGAAAAAAGTAGTGACAGACCAGCAGAAGACAACAGTAAAAAAAGTGCTTGATTACATCCGGAGATACTGGTTTTACCTTGGCTTATCGATCGTGCTTGCGGCAGTTACCGTGGCACTGACTCTTTATATCCCGATCTTAACAGGACGTGCAGTCGACCTGATCATCACGAAGGGACAGGTTGATTTTGCAGGAATCCTTGTGATCTTAGAGCGTATGGCAGTGGTGATTTTGCTCACGGCAGCCGCGCAGTGGATCATGAATGCATGCAACAATAAGATTACTTACAATGTGATCCGTGATATCCGGAAAGAAGCGTTTGAGCGGATCGAACATTTACCGCTTAAGTATATTGATTCCCATTCTTATGGAGAGGTGGTCAGCCGTGTCATCGCGGATGTTGATCAGTTTGCAGATGGTCTTCTGATGGGATTTACACAGTTTTTTACCGGAATCGTGACAATTTTCGGTACACTGATCTTTATGCTGACGATCAGTGTGAATATCACGGTTGCGGTCGTGGTCATCACACCGTTATCATTGTTTGTTGCAAGTTTTATTGCAAAAAAGACATTTTCCATGTTCAAACTGCAGTCTGAGACGCGGGGCGAACAGACCGCTTTCATCGAAGAGATGGTTGGAAACCAGAAAGTCGTGCAGGCATTTTCACATGAGGATGAGGCGTTAGAGCAGTTCGACGAGATCAACGGAAGACTGCAGAAATATTCACTGCGCGCGATCTTCTTTTCGAGTATCACGAACCCGGCAACACGTTTTATCAACAGCCTTGTCTATGCGACAGTCGGTGTCGTCGGTGCATTTCTTGCCATCAAAGGAAGCATTACAGTCGGACAGTTATCGAGTCTTTTAAGTTATGCGAACCAGTATACGAAGCCGTTTAACGAGATCTCCGGTGTCATCACCGAGCTGCAGAATGCACTTGCCTGTGCTGCCCGAGTGTTTGAACTGATCGAGGAGCCGGTCGAGAAGCCGGATGCAGAGAGTGCGAAAGTGTTAGAGAAAGCGGACGGAAGCGTAGAACTGTCCCATGTATATTTCTCTTATACGCCGGAACAGAAGCTGATCGAGGATTTCAACCTTTCCGTACAGCCGGGACAGCGCGTGGCAATCGTAGGGCCTACGGGCTGCGGTAAGACGACACTCATCAATCTTCTGATGCGTTTTTATGATGTGAACAGTGGAGAGATCCGTGTCAGCGGAACACCGATCGATGAAATGACCAGAAAGAGCCTCAGAAGCAATTATGGTATGGTATTGCAGGAAACGTGGTTAAGGAGTGGAACGATCCGTGAAAATATCACGATGGGAAAACCGGATGCCACGGAGGAAGAGATCATCGCAGCGGCAAAAGCATCCCATGCTCACAGCTTTATCAAGCGTCTGCCAAAAGGATATGATACCGTGATCTCGGAGGATGGCGGAAGTCTTTCGCAGGGACAGAAACAGCTCCTTTGTATCACGAGAGTCATGCTGTGTCTGCCGCCGATGCTGATCTTAGATGAGGCGACATCCTCGATTGATACGAGAACCGAGATCAAGATTCAGGAAGCATTTGCGCGTATGATGAAAGGACGTACCAGTTTCATCGTTGCACATCGTCTCTCCACGATCCGAGAAGCAGATATCATTCTTGTCATGCGGGATGGAAATATTGTGGAACAGGGAAAACATGAGGAACTGTTAGAGAAAAATGGATTTTATGCAAAACTGTATAACAGCCAGTTTGCAAAATAAAATGTAAGAAAAATAAAAACAGCCGTATTTTGAGGTGACCTGTGATCGTCAGATAATGAAGCAGCGGTCAGAATGCCTCAAAGTCCGGCTGTTTTTATGAAGTTTATTTGAAGGTGTTTCTAAGATCAGTAGATCATGCGGTTTCCGCTGATACATTCTGTGGTGGAAGTTTCTATGTAATGGAGAGCACCGTCTACGTCCCTTGCACGGACGAAATTATAAATGGATAAGGCACCCTGGTATAATTCCTCGATGCTGTATTTTATTGCATAGCGCACCCACAGGCTGCAAACAAGGTCGCGGAAAGAGGTAAAAAACAGCGGCAGAAGCATATTTCCACTGATAAAACTCAGTTCGTGGCTGAATTCAAAGATCGATGCAGCGGCATCCTCCGGGGTGGAGGAATTTTTTAATTTGTCCAGATAAAAGGTAAGTCCCTCGATTTCAGCGTCACTTGCTTTTTCAATCGTAAGGCGGGCTGCAAGGTTCATAAAAAGAATACGCACTTCGAGGATGGAACGGATCTCATCACTGCTTAAAGAACCGCCATTATATTTCATAATGGAAACTAAGGTGTCCATAGTTCCATTTCTGCGGTAATCTTCCACGAACGTACCGATCCGTGGTTTTACCACGACAAACCCCTTCTTTTCAAGTTCGGCGATACCGGAGTTGACGACGGCACGTGAAACCTGCATGGATGAGGCAAGTTCACGTTCGGATGGGAGTTTCGTGCCAATCGGAAGTCTGCCGGAAATGATCATATTTTCAAGTTCGGATATAAATAACTCTTTGAGTGATGGTGCATTTAATTTTTGAAATTCCATAAAATTTATACCTCTATTGTGTCAAAAATATTTGTGGTATGGTCACATACCACAAATAATTTTAGGGTTTCCCGGAAAAAAAATCAAGAAAATGTTGTCGAAAGTGTTCAAAAAAACATACAAAAAATGAGTGATATTTTTTGACAATTTATGACAAAATGCATATAATAGAACTATATCAGAAAGAAGAGAGAGAGGATTGCCGATGAGGTCTTTACAGTCTAAATTTCTGGCTTTGACGGTAGGATGTGTACTTCTTTCAGCGCTGGCACTTGGATATGTTGGTTTTATATATACGCATAAACTTGTAAATGAGGATTCCGCGCAGTTCATGAATCTGTTTTGCGAGGATAAGGCAGAGGAGATCAATGCAACGCTGACAAGTATTGAACAGTCCGTGAATATGATTCAGGATTATACAATAGAACAGTATGGCGAACTTGGAAAAAACGGGATGGACAAAGACAATACCGATGTGCTGGTGAAGAAAGTGCAGGAGGTTGCCTTACATACTGTGAAAAATACAGAAGGATCACGCGGAGTCTATATGAGAGTGAATCCGGAACTTGCCGGCCCCCAGACAGGATTTTTCTGGTACAAGGATGAAAATGGCGAAGTTACTGAAGATTCCCTTGTCGATTTTTCAAAATATGCACAGGATGATAAGGAGCATGTCAACTGGTATTATGAGGCACTCGAAAAAGAAGAGGCGTTCTGGATGGAGCCGTATGACAATAAGAATAAAAATGACTGGATTATTTCTTATGTGGTGCCGATATACAGGAATGAAGACTTTATCGGTGTTCTGGGCATGGATATTGATATGGCACTGCTGAAAGAAAAGGTGGATTCTGTACAGATTTATGAGAGCGGTTATGCTTTCCTTGCAGGAGCAGATTATGTAATTTATTATCACCGTGATTATCCGGAAGGACTTGATGAAGAAAATACACATGGAAAGATCAGAAAGGTCTTAAATTTACTGTACAAAAAAGGAACACAGGATAATCTTGTCGGTTATAATCTGGATGGCGTAAAGAAGAAAATGACCGCCAGACAGTTAGAAAACGGTATGTTTTTTGTTGTCACCGCACCGGCAAAGGAGATCAATGCGTCGAGTAACCGTATTATCCGATTGTTTTTGGTTTCAACGCTGTCTATCATCTTTATATCGGTTTTGATCACAATCCATGTTACCAGGGAAATGACGCGTCCGCTCAAAGAACTTACGGAAGCTGCACAGAAGGTTGCCGGTGGTAATCTTGAGGTCAATATCGACTGTGAATCCAAAGATGAGGTTGGTGTACTTGCAGACAGCGTGCAACAGATGGTAAATCACCTGCGGCATTACATTGACTATGTGAATGAGCAGGCGTATACGGATGCCCTGACAGGCGTTGCCAATAAAGCTGCATATAAAGAGTATGTGGATAAGTTAGATAAACGTGCGGCTGATGAGAAGATCAAATATGCAGTCGTAGTCATGGATATCAATAACCTTAAAAAGATCAATGACAATTTTGGACATGAATTCGGTGACATGCTGATCAGGGATGCAAGCAGACTGATACAAAAGGGATTTAAAGACCATATCGTATACCGCATCGGAGGAGACGAATTTGTGATCATCATCGAACAGGCCGAAAAGGCAATATGTGATGAGTTGCTGAGAAATTTTGATGATGGCATTGTGGTTTTCAATAAAAACAATACAAAGTATGAACAGAAAATACAGATTGCGCGGGGAATCGCATTTTATGAGCCGGACTGCATAGATTCTTTTGCATCCGTATTCCGTGAAGCAGATCATGCAATGTATGAGAATAAGGTTATGCAGAAATCAATGCAGACTGCGCCGCCTGCTGCGGGACAGTCTTAGGTAATAAAAACAGATGGAGGATAAAATAATGGGCGATGATAAAAAGATGGCATGGAAAAAACTGCTAAGCGTTTTTGGTGTGTTTTTCCTGATTATGGCAGTATGGCAGATTGTTGTACTTGAGCTGTTGAAAAATGGAGTGATCGGCACAATGGTTGCGATGATACTGATCTGTGCTGCAACAGTAATCATTTTCGGGTTAGTGTTTGCATTAATCAGGACACTTTTGGATGTTTTCAGACAGCTTATGGGCGAAGGCACAGAGGCAGGAGGTTCCGGTGGTGTTGCAGAGAAGGCAAATAAACTTGCGGAGAAAGATGGTGAGATCGGACAGCTTGTGCGTACATTTCAGGAGTCGATTACTTCATTTTCACAGGTTGTACTTGGCATTAAAAAGGCGACGAAGGAGCTTGGTGAGGTTTCGGAGGATTTCAAACATATCTTTAAGAGTATGACAACTTCTCTGGAACAGACCGAGCAGGCAGTTACCACCATTACCGATAATACAATATCCCAGGCAGATCATACCGTTGATATGAAAGAGAAGATCGACGCTATCAGCAGAACGATTGATGAAATTGCTGAAAATGTTTCGATGTTAGCACAGAGTGCAGAGCATATGAAAGAGAGCAACAAAGCAGCAGAAGCAATCATGGAGGAACTTGTAAATATCAGCAAAGAGAGCGGCATTGCGATTGAAAATGTAAGACAGCAGACAGATCTGACCAACCAGTCAGCGCAGGAGATCCGTACGGCAACAGAGATCATAGCCGGAATTTCTAATCAGACAAACCTTCTTGCATTGAATGCAAGCATTGAGGCTGCAAGAGCAGGGGAACATGGAAGAGGATTTGCAGTTGTTGCGGAAGAGATCCGTACGTTAGCAGATCAGTCAAGAGAATCAACAGAGCAGATCAACCAGATTGTCAATACATTGATTGACAATTCAAATATCAGTGTAGAGATCACGCAGAAGGTATCAGAAGCGTTTGTAAAACAGAATGAAAAGATTCATGATACAGAAGAGATTTTCCGTTCACTGAATGAGGAAATCAAGAATACAAGCGATGCGGTAGATGGAATCAGTGAAGAAGTAAGTGCGTTAGATGATCATAAGACTGTGATCGAGAGTGGAATCACATCTCTGACAGAGTTTGCGGAGCAGAATGCTGACAGCGCCAAAGTAACGACCGAGAATATGGAAGAATTCCAGCAGATCGTTGACCAGTGCAATCAGGCGACAGAGCGGATTGTGACAGTATCAGATGAGCTGGTAGGTTACCTCGGAAAAGTAAACGCAAATGTAAAAGATAAAATAGGTGGACGTAATTAAAAAATAAATCGGAAATGGAGAAAAGAGTACCGCATGAGCAATTGTGCGGTATTTTTCAATACTATGAGAACAGAACAGAAAACATCAGTAAAAAACAGCATAGGAAGACTTGTCTTTGTCGGAATCAGTGTCTTGCTTCAGGTGATATGGATCATCAACCTTTTCTTATGGCTGAACCGTTATTCAGCGGCAATTTCCCTTTTTTCCACGCTGATCGCAGTCTCAGTTGTCTTTGCAATATACGGAACGCATGGAAATATGGCATTTAAAGTGCCATGGATGCTTCTGATTGCAGCTTTTCCGATTTTTGGATTGTGTGTGTTTCTGTTATTCGGGCGTTCGAATCTGACGAGGAGCATGAAAAAATGTTATGAATTGATCGATGAGGAACTTTTTCCTTTTTTAAACGGTGATGATGAGGTCATAAAAGAACTGCAGGAAAAAGATTTGTCGATTGCAAATCAGTCGGATTATATCTGGAAATACGGGCATTATCCGGTATATCATAACACGGATGTAGCATTTTATGCGGATGCGTCACAGGGGCTGGAGGCACAGCTTGCAGAACTGAAAAAAGCAGAACATTTTATTTTTATGGAGTACCATGCAATCGAGCAGGCGGAATCGTTTGAGCGGATTTTAAACGTTTTGAAAGACAGAGCTGCACATGGTGTGGAGGTACGTATTTTTTATGATGATGTCGGAAGTATCGGTTTTATCAATCATGATTTCCGTAAACGCATGGAAGAAAATGACATTGCATGCCGTGTATTCAATCCGATTATTCCGGTATTGTCCGTATTTATGAATAACCGGGATCACAGAAAGATCACGGTCATCGATGGAAAGGTGGGATTTACAGGGGGATATAACCTTGCAAATGAGTATTTTAACATTACCCACCCGTACGGACACTGGAAGGATACCGGTATCCGCTTAGAGGGGGATGCGGTAAAAAGCCTTACTGTCATGTTTCTTGAAATGTGGAATGCCGTGAAAAAAACAGATCAGGATTATCAGAAGTATCTGCCAGAGACAGATTATCAGGCGAAACAGGATGGTTTTATCCAGCCGTATGCGGACAGTCCGTTAGATGACGAGCACGTCGGAGAGAGTGTTTATATGAATCTCATTGCACATGCAAAAAAGGAGATTTATTTCACAACCCCGTATCTGATCATCACAGATGAGATGAACCGGGCACTGGGACTTGCAGCAAAACGCGGGGTGGATGTGCGGATCGTCACACCGGGAATCCCGGATAAAAAACTGATCTACAAAGTGACATGTTCTTATTATGCAGGACTGGTGCGACAGGGGGTGCGTATTTATGAATACACACCTGGATTTATTCATGCAAAACAGTGTGTCTGCGACGGGGAAGCGGCAACCTGTGGCACGATCAATATGGATTATCGCAGTTTGTATCTTCATTTTGAAAATGGGGCTTTTTTGTACAACTGTGATGCGGTGAAGGAAATGCGGAAGGATTTTGAACATATTTTTGCCGAGAGTACGGAAGTGACAGAAAAATATAAGAGCGGGCGATCCGCTGTTTTGCGTGGAACCCAGTGCCTTCTGCGGTTGTTTGCACCTTTGATGTAAAAAACGCACTTTCTATTATTCATGACAATAGAATGTTCGCAGAGTGTGCATTCTATTGTATGAAATCTTCACAGAAGTTTAAATAAATTTTTGGTAAAAGTATGGTAAAATAGTAATTAGAAGGTAACCGGTCAGGAGAAGCCGTTACAAAATAATGTTTCTAAGGAGAAAGTCAAATGGAGTACATGGATATTGAAACAGTCAAGGAACTGGATCATGTTTTTGGGGACATTGAGGAGTTACAGAAGTTTCGCTGTCTGATGATGCAGTACGAATGTGCGATGTTAGAGGTAAAGACAAAGCTGGATGTATTAAATACAGAGCTGTCGGTCCAGAACAGCAGAAACCCGATCGAGTCGATAAAATGCAGGATCAAGGAACCGGACAGTATCATGAAGAAAATGAAGCGTCAGGAGATCCCGTTTTCGGTGGACAACATTGAAAAAAATTTAAATGATATCGCAGGTGTCCGCGTTATCTGCTCTTTTCCGGATGATATTTATACATTAGCGGATTATCTGGAAAAGCAGGATGACATCAAACTCATCAAGAAAAAAGATTACATCAGCCATCCGAAGCCGAATGGCTACCGCAGCCTTCATTTGATTCTTGAAGTGCCGATTTTTCTGACCAACGAGAAAAAGATGATGCGCGTGGAAGTGCAGTTCCGTACCATTGCAATGGATTTCTGGGCGAGCTTGGAGCACAAGTTAAAATACAAAAAAGATATAGACAATGCACAGGTCATTTCACAGGATCTCTGCTTCTGTGCGGAGCTGATCTCACAGTTAGACGGCAGGATGCAGCAGATCAGGGAGCGGCTGGAAGAGAAGAAAGATAATACACAATCCAATATTACCGGGGTTTGATTCAGACCCCGGATGATGAGAAAGTCGATTTAAAGAAACTGCCGGTGCAAAGGAAATCCAGGTGCTATGGAGTGAGCCGGTTTAAACAGATCAGTCCTGAAACTCCCTGTAATGTTTCAAAAACAGATCCGCAAGATTTCCCTGAAGCGTTACCCCAAGATCGGTCAGGGTAGCGGAGAGTGCTTCTAAAGCAGGAACCATATGTTCTAATCTTGCATTTTCGCCCATGTGTCCGATACGGATCACTTTTCCGGACAATTCATCAAAGGAGCCGGCAAGCATAATGTTATATTTTGTGCGCATCTCGTCTAAGATGGATTTTGCATCGGTACATTCCGGGATATCAAAAACCGTTACGGTGTTTGAGTAACCGCTCTGCAGATGAAGTTTTAATCCTGCTTCTTTGACGGCTGCCCTGGTGGCGGAACCGATCCTTGCATGACGCTCATACAGGGTTTTATCGCCGGCGATCAGGTTAAATGCAGCGCGCAGACCGTAGATATCGCTGATCGGCATGGTGTAAGGAAACCATTTCTTCTCATAGTAACCGTCGAAAGCCATCAGATTTGCATAGAAAGATGCAATCGGGGTTTTGCGGTTTTTCATTTTTTCTTTTGCATCATCACTCACCACAACAAAAGTAAGACCAGGAGGTGCAGAGACTGCTTTCTGGGAACCGCCGCAGAGAAGATCGATCTGAAAGTCATCGACGCAGACTCTCTCGCCAAACATACCGGAAACAGAGTCAACGATCGTTAAAATGCCATACTGTTTGAGCAGCGGACAGATTCTGCTGATATCATTTAACATCCCGCTCGGTGTGTCACAGTGGACAACGGTGGCGTAAGCGTAGTCGTGATGATCTTTTAAGTATTCCGCGAGTGCGTCCACATCCAAAGTGTTCTCGTAATCGGCATGGTAAAGTTCCGGGATGCCGCCGTACATGCTGGCAAAGTCGGCAAATCCTTTACCGTAGATACCGTTATCGATGACAAGTACTTTATCGCCCGGCTCTGTCAGGGAAGCGCAGGCAGCTTCCAGTCCTAAAATTCCTTCCCCGTCTAAGATCAGCGTCTCATTTTTCGTGCCAAGAAGGCTGCTGATCAGCTCGCAGGTCTCTTTGTAAAAATCATAAAATTCTTCATCCAGATCAGGATTTGTGCAGGCAAAACTGCGCGCACGCCTTACTGTTTCCGGCACCTGTGTCGGTCCGGGAGTCATGATCTTGTACATAATAATCTCCATTCTTATCCGTTTTTCAATGAAAACAACGTTTTCATTTGCATCTCAAGTTTGTGCGCAAGCACAAATCTTGTGTGTGAAAAATCTTATTTTTCACACTAATCCTCTTTTCTGAAAAATAAATTATTTAAAAATGATTTTGTTTGCTGCTTTGCGAAGCGGCTCGATAACGATCAGAACCACAACGGCTGCAACACCGATCTGTACCAGATTTCCAGGAATGGAAGTAAACGGTGCGATCCAGTTCCCATAAATAATTCCTTCTGCGATATAGTAGCCGACTACTTTGATCACGCAGGCAGCAACGATTGCAAGTGCGTCAAAGCCAAGACCGTGATGCTTTTCTGTAATTGCGCCGACTACATAACCCATGATGGCTACAATCACAAAAGTGAAAGGTGCCCATGCAGTCCAGCCGGAGAGCAGATCAAAAAGTCCCATGCCAATGCCGCCGGCGAGTGCACCGCTTTTTTTGCCAAATAAAATCGCGCAGATGAAAAGTGGAACGTTGCCAAGGTGGATCAGTCCGCCGTTTGCGGTGATCGGAAGTCTGACATTGACGAATGCGGTAAATACATAGGTCAGTGCGATGAAAAGTGCCGTGATAGTCAGAAACTGTACCTGACCGATTGAATTTTCTGCTTTTGCAGCTGTTGTAGATGTTGTGCTCATATTCTTTTCTCCTCATTTGTTTCGTATGACCGATTTTTAACAGTCATTTGTTTATGCCTATCTTAAACGTACACTGGTTTATTTTAAAATGCCAGTTAAGTGAAAAATGAGCAGACCAGTTTATGTGGACTTTTTATGCTCTGCTTCAATACAACATAAAAAAGAGTGCCGGAAAGCCGACACTCTTTTTTAAATCCATTGTTTACAATATCTTAATCTAACAAATAAAAACTGGTTCTATTTAAAAAGAAAAAGGTACATGTGAAACTACTGATTGTGCTGGTAGTAATTATTTTACTACTGTAACGTTGGTTGCCTGAGGTCCTTTAGCGCCTTCTACTACTTCGAATTCTACAGTAGCGCCTTCTTCCAGGGATTTGAAACCATCCATGTTCAGACCTGAGTAGTGTACGAATACATCATTGCCCTGCTCGTCAGAGATGAATCCGTATCCTTTTTGGTTGTTAAACCATTTTACTGTACCTTTGTTCATTGAAAAGTACCTCCAAAAAATATTACTGGCTGTATTTACAGCTAGTTAGAGCATATCATAACAGTTTTGAAAAGTAAAGGAAAAAAACGGATATTTTTTAACCTAATTTCTCAATAACAATATTGTGGTTTTTGAGAAAAATCTCAACCAGTCTGTCCCATTCGTGCTCTAAGGATTTATCGGTGGAAAAGATACGATAGGATACGCCGGTCGTGAGCATAAGGTTTCCATTCTGGAACTTCAGATTCAAAAACATGCCGGTCACATCCTGTGGTGTAAAAGGCGTCTGCATACTGGCAAGCGTGCGGGATAAATTGTCCGGTGAGAGCAGAAAAACAAACTTAAAATAAGCAGGTGTCCGTTTTCCCTTGATCAGATCAAAGCAGTGCTGGCGCACTCTGCCGTAGGGCAGAAACGCAAGGCCGGATAACCCCTGTTCTTCTAATTCTTCACTGGAATAAAAGTCCGGTGTGACCGTTCCGTCAAAATTCCACACAGCATCTTTCTGGATCGTGGCTTCTTTTAATAAGAAATGATCGAATGTATCAGAGCATAAAAGCTGATTCATAAAATTTTTAAGTTCCGGGATATTGAGCGCTAACATGCGGTATACCTCTTTCATAAGCTGATGGTGTGGTGCTGGAGTTTAAAGGTGGATTTTAATTTCTGCAGGTATCATGATCCACCTTTAAACTCCAACATCACATCCCCATTGTACCATAAAACACCCGGAAACAAAATAAAGGATGTAATCTTTCTGATTTTATAGTAGAATAAGAGTGGTTTTAATCAGTATGACAGAAAAGAGGAAATACAATGAACGAACAAACAGTTTTATTTGATTTATTAAAAGAGGGAGTATCTCCGGCACATGTGGTAAAATCGTGTGAAAAACGTTTAGAGGATGCCGGATTTGAAAAGATAGCTTATGAAAAAGAATGGAATCTAAAAGCGGGTGGACGTTATTATGTGGATCACCACGATACCACATTGTTCGCATTTACGATTCCGGAAGATGAGATGAAAAAAGAGGAAAAACCTGCAGTGCGCATTGCAGCGGCACATACGGATTTTCCGTGTCTGCGCATTAAGCCGTCCTGTGATGTCGTGACAAACCGCTATGCACAGGTCAACATCGAGGTATATGGAGGTGCAATCTTAAATACCTGGTTAGACAGACCGCTTGGTGTGGCAGGACGTGTGGCAGTGAGGGGCAATGATCCGTTTGTACCGGAAATGAAATATTTTGCATCCGAAAAGAATCTGCTGACAATCCCGAATCTTGCGATCCATATGAACCGCGAAGTGAATAAGGGCGTGGAGTTAAATAAGCAGATCGATATGATCCCAGTTGCAGGGCTGCTTGCAGAAGAAGAGAAGAATGCCGATTATTTCTTAAGTTTTCTTGCAAAGGAACTGTCTGTTGCAAAAGAGGATATTTTAGACTTTGAACTGTCGGTGTACTGCAAGGAGCAGCCGGAGTATGTTGGGGTAGCAGATGACTTTATATCCTCTCCGAGACTGGATAACCTGACATCCTGTGCAGCTTTAGTGTCCGGTATTTTAGATGCGGAAAGAAAAGACGGTATCAATCTAATCGCCTTATTTGACCATGAGGAGATCGGAAGCCGCAGCAAACAGGGAGCAGGTTCTATCTTACTTCACGACATGCTGCTTCGCATTTTAGCGGAATGCGGTGCGAAGGAGAGTGCGCAGGAGCTGCTGTATCAGAGTATGCTGTTATCGGTAGACGTTGCACATGGACTGCATCCGAATCAGGCAGGCAAAATGGACATCACAAATAAACCGGTGCTCGGAAGCGGCTTCTGTATCAAGGAGGCATGTTCCCAGTCCTACGCAACAGACTGTGAGGCGATTGCAATCATCCAGCAGATCTGTGATCTGAAGAAGATCCCGTATCAGAAATTTGTAAACCGTTCCGATATGGCAGGCGGCGGAACACTTGGCTCTATCGCATCTGCGCTGCTGCCGGTAAAAACAGTGGATATTGGTATTCCGCTTCTGGCAATGCATTCAGCAAGAGAATTGATGGGGGCAGCAGATCAGGAGGCACTGACAGAGCTTGTAACGGCATATTTTTTACTTTAAGGAGGAATTTTGAAAAGAAGAAAAAGGCATACACTGCTTAAGTTTATAATTCTTGCAGTGATAGCGGGCGGAGTGGTTCAATATTCCGGAGTGCTTAAGGATACAGGTGTGTTTCCAGAAAAAATCACAAACCAGATCAGTGTAGAACAGAAAAATGCGAAAGCAGAAACATATTCCGGTACGGCAGAGGAACAGACGGTAAAGAGTACAGAGATAAGCACGGAAAATGAAACAGCGGATACCGAAGTGCCGCATGGATATGCTTATGAAACGCTGACGGCGGAGCAGAAGACTGTCTATGACGAAGTGTACCGGATCATTCTGGCACATGATTCAAAGGTAAAAGTAAGTACCTGTGATGAAAAAGTTTTAGAGAAGGCATATCGTTCTGTGATAGCAGATCATGGGGGCATTTTCTGGGTATCCGGTTATAACTACACACAGTATACCATGGGAAAAAAGATTGTCAGCATCGATTTTTCCCCAAGTTATACGATGGAGCGCACAGAGCGTGATTCCTATCAGAGGCGGATCGACGCAGTGGTGGATTCCATATTAAAAAATGTGGATCCATCCTGGGGAGATTATGAAAAGGCAAAATATGTGTTTGAATATCTGGCGGGAAACGTTGAATATCAAATGGGGACGGAACAAAATCAGAATATTATCAGTGTCTTTTTAAATAAGAAAACAGTCTGTCAGGGATATGCCAACGCCACGCAGTATCTGCTGACACTTCTGGGGATTCCGGCTGTTGTGGTGACAGGAACTGCGGAGGGAGACACACACGCATGGAATCTTGTCCAGCTTGACGGTGCATATTATTTTATGGATACGACATGGGGAAATTCTTCCTATAACAATGGTGCGAGCGGTATGGGGACTTTTATCAATTATAATTATTTCGGGGTGACTACGGCTGAGATCAGCAAAACGCATCAGGCGGACGGTACACTGCTTTTGCCGGAATGTACGGCAACGGCAGATAATTATTATGTAAGAGAAGGAAAATATATCACCGAGTGGGAGCCGGAAGTGATCGGACAGATTTATGGCGCTGCTTATCGTAATGGAGCTGTCACGGAGGAGATTCGTTTTTCGGATACATCTTTATATGATCAGGCAAAAGCATATCTGATCGATGAACAGCATATCCGCGATTATTGTGAGGGAATTACAGGATTATCGTATATTGAGGACAGAGATCAGAATGTACTGATCCTGAAATTTTCGTAGAAAAGATATCAGATAAAAAATATATAAAATATAATAGAAACCTCTATACAAAACAAAGTTTTTGTGCTAATGTTATGTAGTAATTGATACTACATGTAATGGAAAAAAATAACATATAAAAAGTTTTTGAATAACAAATTGTCGGACTATGGAGGTTATAAGATATGTACAAGATCGTGATTGACAGTTGTGGAGAACTGCCGGAAGATTTAAAAAAGGATGGACATTATCAGAATGTATCGTTAGAGTTAGAGGTAGATGGATGCTATATCCGCGATGACGAGACATTTGACCAGAAGGATTTTCTTCGCAGGGTAAAGGAAAGTGTTACCGGACCAAAGTCTGCATGCCCGTCTCCGGATGAATATATGAAGTCCTATGAAGGGGATGCCGATCATGTATATGTGGTAACTTTATCAGGCAAGCTTTCCGGATCTTATAACAGTGCCGAACTTGGAAAAAATTTATTTGAGGAGGAACATCCGGGCGAGAAGAAGATTTATGTATTCAATTCCCGTTCCGCTTCCGTCGGTGAGACACTGATCGGTATGAAAGTGCAGGAGTGTGAAGAGGCCGGTATGAGTTTTGAGGAAGTTGTTGCGGCAACAGAGAAATATATCAGTTCCATGAATACATTTTTTGTACTTGAAACATTAGAGACTCTGCGAAAAAACGGACGTCTGACAAATCTTAAGGCATTTATTGCAAATACATTAAATATCAAGCCGGTAATGGGTTCTACAGAGGAAGGATCGATCTGTCAGCTTGGTCAGGCGCGTGGCATGAACAAAGCGCTGGATAAGATGATTCAGGATGTGATTGCAAAGACAAAAAACTGTGAGAACAGGGTGCTTGCAATTTCACACTGTAATTGTCCGGAGAGAGCAAAAGCAGTAAAGGAAAAAATTGAAAAGATGGCAAAGTTCAAAAAAATCATTGTTACGGATACAGCGGGCGTCAGCACAATGTATGCAAATGACGGCGGTGTTATTATCGCAGTTTAATACGGCGGAATAAGTGTCAGTTACCGATCTGCCGGCGTATGAGGACTGCAGCATCCGTCAGGGAAAGGACAGTATATGAAAGAACTGACATATGAGGAAGTATTAGATCAGATCGAACATCAGAGACGGTTTGGAAATCGTCCGGGGGCAGAGGTATCAGCGCTGATGCTGGAAAAGTTAGGCAGACCACAGCAGAATATGAGTGTGATCCATATAGCGGGGACGAACGGAAAAGGTTCCGTCTCTGCTTTTTTGTGCTCAATTTTAAAGGAAGCAGGGATTCGTACCGGAATGTTTACCTCACCGCACCTGGTTGATTTCAGGGAGCGGATCTGTGTGGACGGACAGATGATATCCTGTGAAGAAGTGACAAAACTTGGAAACATGTTGCTTGAGGAGGACTTTGGGACAGTACCGACGATGTTTGATTATTGTCTGGCAATGGCACTGCTCTATTACAGGGACAGACAGTGTCAGGCTGTCGTGATAGAGACCGGGCTTGGGGGAAGATTAGATTCAACCAATGCAATCGGCGTGCCGGAGGTTACGGTGGTCACGAAAATCGGGTATGACCATATGGCGGTTTTAGGTGATACATTAGATAAAATTGCGGCGGAGAAGGCGGGAATTATCAAAAAGGGTACAAAACTGGTATTAGAGAGCCAGAAAAAAGATGCAATGGATGTTTTGCTGGAAACAGCGGAAAAAGAAGCAGTTACTGAGATAAAGATTGCGGATATGCATGACGTGACCGAATGCCGCTATGAAAATGGCAGACAGTATTTTTCCTACCAGAAATATAAAAATCTTGAGATGGCAATGCTTGGTGTCCACCAGTATGAAAATGCGGCTGCTGCGATCCTTGCCGCAGAAATTTTTCTGAAAGACAGAGGAATTTCAGATGAAAAGGCAGAATACTATATCAGAGAAGGAATCAAAAAGACAAGATGGGAAGGACGGATGGAGATCCTAAGCCGGGAACCGTTTTTTATGGTGGATGGTGCACATAATGGTAACGGAGTGGCGGCATTAGCGGAAAGTCTTCGTACTTTGTTCCCGGGAGAGAAGTTTCATTTTGTCATGGGAGTTATGGCAGATAAAAACTATGAGGAAATGATCGAGGAATTACTGCCGCTTGCACTGGATTTTAAGACGGTGACGGTAGAGTCAGAGAGGGCACTGGCGGCACAGGAGCTGTCGGAGAAGATCCGGGCAAAGGGAATCTGCGATGCCGGACTTTTACACTCTTTTGACGAACTGATGCCGGGACGGCTGGATGTGGCACACAAAACGATCGCATTTGGGTCTTTGTACTTTGTCGGGGAGATTGAAAAATATTTCCAAGATGTAACAAAAATCACAAAAAATTTACAAATTTACTAACTTTGCTTAACAGGTGGTTATAAGGAATTTTTTTGGCTATAATAATCGGTGTTGAAAAATAATGTGGATTAGAAAGAGCTGATAAGATGGTATTTAGCAGTTTTGAATTTTTATTCCGGTTTTTGCCGTTTTTTTTACTGATATATTATGTGACACCGCAGAAATGGAAAAATGCGGTGTTATTTGCGGGCAGTATTTTATTTTATACGGCAGGTGAGGCAGAATATGTAGTGCTTTTACTTGCTTCTGTGGTGATCAACTATGTTTTTGGCAGGCTGATGTACCGGGATACTTATGAGGGAAGAGGGAAAAAACAGCTGATTTTGCTGATCGTGGCGCTGTGTTACGACTTTGGTGTTTTATTCCTTTTTAAGTATAGCGGTTTCATGGATAAGCTGCCGCTCGGTATTAGTTTTTATACGTTCCAGATTGCAGCCTATATCATCGATGTTTACCGGGGAAGGGTGCCGGTGGAAAAATCGTTTATCCGACTTGGAACGTATGTGACGATGTTTCCACAGCTGATTGCCGGACCGATCATCAACTATTCGGAGGTCCGTATGGCTTTATGCAGCAGAACCGTTACTTTCGAACAGTTTGAATCCGGATTAAAAATACTGATACTGGGACTTGGTGCAAAGGTGATCGTTGCAGACCGTATTGGACTTTTGTGGAATAACATCCAGGCAATCGGCTTTGAAAGTATTTCAACACCGTTGGCATGGATGGGAGCGTTTGCATATTCGATCGAACTTTATTTTGATTTTTCCGGTTATTCTCTGATGGCATTGGGACTGGGACGGATGCTTGGATTTGAATTTCCGAAAAACTTTAAACATCCCTATATTTCAAGATCGGTATCCGAATTCTGGAGAAGATGGCATATTACGCTTGGACGCTGGTTCCGGGAATATGTCTATATTCCGCTTGGCGGCAACAGGAAGGGAAAAGCGCGTACGATATTTAATTTATTTGTGGTATGGAGTCTGACTGCCGTCTGGCATGGGGCAGAGGGACATTTTCTGATCTGGGGAGCATCACTGCTCTTACTGCTTGCTTTGGAAAAAGCATTTTTACTGCAGTTTCTGAAAAAAAGCAAAATACTTTCCCATGTATATCTGGTGCTTGTAGTACCGCTTACCTGGATGGCATTTGCGATTGCGGATGTAGGACAGCTTGGTGTCTATTATGCAAGAATGTTTCCATTTTTCGGTGTGGGAGAAACGGTCAGACAGATGGATTTTTTGCAGTATCTGAAAGATTACGGTCCACTGTTTCTGATGGGGATTGTTTTTTCAACTCCATACCCGACAGCTTTATATAAGGTATTTGAAAAAAAATGGCTGGGGAGTCTGGCGGTGATCGTGGTGTTAGGATTAAGTCTTTATTATATGGCAGTTTCTACGAATAACCCGTTTTTGTACTTTAATTTTTAGGACTGGTGAATAAGCGTGAAAAAAATAATGAAATGCAGGGTTGCTGTCTTTTTGATCATTGGCTGGGGGGTACTTTCCCTGATCGGATATTTAAAAAAAGACGGGATCTATAAAAATTATTCCATCGATGTAAAAAAAACTCCGTATTTTGTATTGGTGTTAGACGGAATTCATGATAAAATTTATCCTTGGAGTAAAGAGTTGCCGGATCTGTTGCCGGATGGAACAAAACCACAGAACCAGGAAAGTGTCATTGCAAGTACAGAAATGACGGATGAGGAAAACGTGGCAGGGCAGACGGAAACAGTAATGCAGGATACAGAAACGGCGGCTGCAAAACCAAAGAAATTTATACAGGTGGATGACAGTTATTTTGATGATGCAGTTTTTATTGGAGATTCGAGAACGGTAGGTCTGCATGATTATGGTGGACTGGATCATTCCGATTTTTTCGCAACTGTTGGTATGAATATTTATGATCTGTGGAAAGATGCATTCTGTGAGGTCAACGGGAAAAAGGTGACATTAGAGGAAGCCTTGAAGGCAAAGCAGTATAAAAAGGTGTATTTTCAGATCGGTATCAATGAGATGGGACGTGGAACACTGGACGGGTTTATGAATGAGTATCAGAATGCAGTGGAGAAATTCAAAACACTGCAGCCGGATGCGGTCATTTATGTGCAGGCGATCATGCATGTGACCCAGAAAAAATCTGATTCAGATCCGATTTTTAATAATCCGGGCATTGATGCGAGAAATCAGCGCATACAGCAGCTTGCGGATGGTGTTCGTGTGTTTTATATTGATGTCAATGAAGTGGTGTGCGATGATCAGGGTGGATTAAAACAGGAGCTTACGTTTGACAATCTGCATCTGTACGGGTCGAAATACAACATCTGGGTAGATTTCTTAAAGACCAAAGGAATCGGGACAGAATGATGAAGTTTTGGGAAGACTGGAAAGAAAAACTGAAAAAATTTTTGAAAGCGGATGTGCTGGCAGAATGCAGGCAGCAGGTGGATCATGAGAACAGAGTCGTGCTCTGTGTCTTAAACAGTTCCATGGTGTGCCTGTCATTTATGCTGGCATTTTACATATTATGGAGAAAACAGGCAGACTATTACCATGAACATATGTGTATTTTATATGCAGCATTGTTTCTGATCTTACTGTTTGTTTCCTTTTATTCGAAAAGAGATTCAGGTATCCGTTTGTCTGTTTTGATCGCGGTCGAGTACGTTGCAACAGGTTCCTGTTTTGCCATGAATCATATTATATTTGGTGGACGGGAAAGCACAACGGCATATTATCTTCTGGTGGGACTTGCATTCTGTTTTCTGGTGTGTCCCATCCAGATGTATCTGATGCAGGCGGGGATCACCTGCATACTGGCGGTCAGTATGCGCTTGATTCACAGGCTGAACAGGATCAATATGAAGGTGAGCTGCAATGTCTGGCCGACCGCGTGGAAACGCCGGAAGAAAAGAAGCGGTTGTCAGAAGCTATGGAATTGTCGAATATCCGTGAACATTTAAAATCACAGGATGTGTATATCGTAGAGGTTCCGCTGCGTTCGAAAAATGGAAAGTACCGTCAGAAACAGATCCGCTGTATGTATTTAAATCAACAGACAGGTACACTGCTTTTAATGCTTTCCGATGTTGAGGACATTGTGAAAGAAGAAAAAGAAAAACAGGAGCAGCTGGAGAAAGCACTGAAGATGGCAGAGGCAGCCAATGAGGCAAAAACGAAATTTTTAGCCGGAATGAGCCATGAGATACGGACACCTATGAATGCGATCATCGGTTTAAATTCCATGATACGCTCATCGCTTGATGACAGGGAGCTGGTGCTTGATTATACGGAAAAACTGGATTCAGCATCCCAATATCTTTTAGCACTGCTAAATGATATTCTTGATATGTCGCGAATCGAGAGTGGCAGCATGAAACTTGCTATCCGGGCATTTGAGGGAGATAAGTTCTGGGATAATGTCAATATGTTAGCGAAGGCACAGGCAGTCATGGCAGGTGTCGGCTATTCTTTTGAAAGAAGAAAGAAAATCTCGGAAGTGTATATTGGGGATTCCACAAGGTTAGAACAGATCATGGTAAATCTGATCAACAATGCGGTGAAATTTACCCCCAAAGGTGGAAATGTCAACGTCTCTGTTGCAGAGCAGGAAACGGATGGAAGAGTACAGCTGACCGCAGTCGTTTCCGATAATGGAATTGGTATCGCAAAAGATTTTCTGCCAAAAGTATTTGAAATTTTTACACAGGAGCATGAAGAAAATACCCGTGTTTATGGAGGGAGCGGTCTGGGACTGTCCATTGCGCGCAATTATGCAAGGATGATGGATGGTGACATTACGGTAGAGAGTGCGGAAGGAAAAGGCACCGTGTTTACCGTGACCGCAAAACTTGATTTTGACCGCCGGAAAAAGGCGCGGAAGGAAAGAACAGAGAATATCAGTTTTGAGGGAAAGCGGATTCTGCTTGTTGAGGATCATCCGCTTAATGTCATCGTTGCAAAGGGACTTTTGGAAAAGAAACAGTTTGAGGTTGTCACAGCGGAAAATGGCAAGAAAGCGGTGGAACTTGTGACAGATGCCCCGGAATATTATTTTGATGCAATATTGATGGATATTCGCATGCCGGTTTTAGACGGAATTGAGGCAGCAAGACAGATCCGTGCTTTAGACAGAGCAGATGTCAAAGAACTTCCAATCATTGCAATGACAGCAAACGCAGGAGATGAGGACAGAAGACAGACGAAAGAAGCAGGGATGAATGAACACCTTGCAAAACCGATCGATCCGAAACTTTTATATACGACGCTGCAAAAATTTATTTTACCGTAAAAAAGTTATAAATGATTCCCCGATTACACATACTACGGAAAAAGATTGTGTGAAAGGGGAATTTTTTTATGTCATTAAAAATTAAGATCACAGATGTGCATGCAAGACAGATATTGGATTCAAGAGGAAATCCGACGGTGGAGGTCGAGGTGACTGCCGAGACAGAGACAACCGGCAAAAAGATCACGGCGAGAGAGTCTGTCCCTTCCGGTGCAAGTACGGGAAGATTTGAGGCAATCGAACTGCGTGATGGTGATAAAGATTATTTCGGCCTTGGTGTGCAGAAGGCCGTGGATCATGTAAACACAAAAATCCGGGAAATGCTGCTTGGGATGAATGTGTTAGAGCAGGCAAAATTAGACCGCACAATGGTGGAACTTGACGGAACCGATAATAAGGGAAACCTTGGGGCAAATGCGATCCTCGGGGTATCGCTTGCCTGTGCAAAGACGGCTGCAAAGGCACTGGATATGCCATTATACCGCTATCTTGGCGGAACCAATGCCAAAACGCTCCCGGTTCCGATGATGAACGTGATCAACGGCGGTGTCCACGCAAAAAATACGCTTGATTTTCAGGAATTTATGATCATGCCGGTCGGAGCACGCGGTTTCTCACAGGCTCTTAAAATGGGTGCAGAAGTATATCATTTTCTGCGCCAGATCTTAAACGAAAACGGTATGAGTACAGCAGTCGGGGATGAGGGCGGTTTTGCACCGGATTTTAAGAATACGGGAGAAGCGTTTTCTTATCTCTCAAAAGCGGTGGAAAAGGCAGGTTACCGTGTCGGGGAGGATATCGTTTATGCGATGGATGCGGCGGCGAGTGAACTGTATGACGAGGCGCGCGGCGTCTATGTATTTCCGGGAGAGTCAAAGGAAAATGGGGAAGAACAGGAGATCGCAAGAAGTTCTGAAGAGATGATCGCCATGTATGAGGAACTCGTGCAGCAGTTCCCGATCGTTTCTATCGAGGACGGATTGTTCGAAGATGACTGGGAAGGATGGCAGAAACTGACAAAGAGACTTGGTGATAAAGTACAGCTTGTCGGAGATGATCTGTTTGTGACCAATCCCAAACGTATCCAGTGCGGAATTAAACTTGGTGCTGCAAATGCAGTCCTTGTCAAAGTAAACCAGATCGGAACCGTGACGGAGTCGTTAAATGCGATTGAGATGGCGAAGTCAGCCGGATATCATACGGTCATTTCCCATCGCTCCGGGGAGACGGAGGATGCATTTATCGCAGACCTTGCAGTGGCGGTCAATGCCGGACAGATCAAGACGGGAGCACCGTGCCGCGCAGAGCGCACCAGCAAGTATAACCAGCTTTTACGCATTGAGGAGGAACTGGCAGAGGATGCGGTGTTTGTGCCGGAAGAAATCACTGAAAAGCAGAAAGCTGAAAAAATGGGTTGAAAAAAGGAAACGTCTATGTTACAATGATTAAAGTTGTGAGTTTGTAACCTAGGAGGGAACGATCGTGGCAGTTGTAAAAACAATTTTGACTGTAGTTTTTATTATAATCAGTGTGGCATTGACAGTTATCATCTTAATGCAGGAAAGTAAATCCGCAGGACTTGGAGCAATCGCAGGTGCAGCAGACACATATTGGGGCAAGAACAAAGGACGTTCCATGGAAGGTATGTTAGTAAAACTGACCAGAATTTTTGTTATCTTGTTTATCGTGATTGCAGCGGTATTAAATATGAGTATTTTTTAAGATGAATGGATGGCTGTCGCAGATGCGGCAGTCATTTTTTTGATTCATAGGAAATTACGTCCTATGAATCAAAAAGCCCTCCGGGCGGGATCGCACTGCGTCGGAGATGGATTATGCCGCAGGGTGGCCCGCCGCAGGCGGTGAATCCTGTGGAACAGGATTCTTTGATAACAGAAATGCTTGCGAAGCGGGCATTTATCATTCCTAAGAAAAAAGGACGGGGTTTATGGAGAAAACAATTTTAGAAGAACGGAAAAAGACAATTTACCAGTTTATCTGCGATGAGTTTTATGTACCGATGAAAGCAAAGGAGATGGCAGTCGTTTTATCAGTACCGAAATTCCAGCGCAGTGAACTGCAGGAAGTACTTGATGCGCTTGTGATGGATGGCAGGATCGAGGTGACTTCCAAGGGAAAATATATCAAATCAGAAGGAAAATACTTAATCGGTACATTTACGGCGCATGCAAGAGGTTTTGGATTTGTCAGCATCGAGGGGGAAGAGGAAGATATCTTCATCCCGGAATCACAGGTGCATGGTGCGTTTCATATGGATACGGTTCAGGTGGCGGTTACTTCTGAGAATAGTGGAAAACGCAGGGAAGGTACGATTACAAAAATTATATCCCGCGGTACCACACGAATCGTATGTACTTATGAAAAAAGTAAGACGTTTGGATTTGCCGTGCCGGACAATCCTAAATTCGGTTCAGATATTTTTATTCCGCAGGAGCGTTCGAAAGGAGCTGTCAGCGGACATAAGGTCGTGGTCGAGATCACGGACTACGGCAAAGAGGGAAGAAAACCGGAAGGGAAAGTGGTTGAGATCATTGGTCATATCAATGATCCGGGGACAGACATTATGTCTATCGTAAAGGCTTACGACCTGCCGGTAGAATTTTCAGAAAAGATCATGCATCAGGTGGAAAATGTCTCGAACGAAGTCAGCACCGCAGATATGGCAGGACGCATGGATTTCAGGGACTGGCAGACGGTCACGATCGACGGGGAGGATGCGAAGGATCTTGACGATGCGATCACACTGACAAAAGAGGGAGATAACTATAAGCTTGGCGTGCACATTGCGGATGTTTCAAACTATGTGCAGGAGCACAGCGCACTGGATGTGGAGGCATTATCCCGCGGTACATCTGTTTATTTAGTCGACCGCGTGATCCCGATGCTGCCGCATAAATTGTCAAATGGGATCTGTTCTTTAAATGCAGGCGAAAACCGTCTGACCTTAAGCTGTGTGATGACGATCGATACAAAAGGAAATGTGATCGATCACACGATTGCAGAGTCCGTGATCAAAGTAGACCGCCGCATGAGTTATACCAGTGTGAAAAAAATCCTTGAAGATCATGATGAAAATGAAATCAGAGAGTATGAAGAACTGGTTCCGATGTTTGAACTGATGCAGGAACTGGCTGCGATTCTGCGCAAAAAACGTATGAAGCGCGGCTCGATCGATTTTGATTTTCCGGAGACGAAGATTGTGCTTGATGACAAGGGAAAACCGGTCGAGATTAAGCCTTACGAGCGGAATGTTGCAACGAAGATCATCGAAGATTTCATGCTGATCGCCAATGAAACGGTAGCGCAGGATTATTTCTGGCAGGAACTGCCGTTTGTATACCGTACACATGACAACCCGGATACTGAAAAAATCAAGAAGTTATCGACATTTATCAATAATTTTGGTTATTCTATCCATATCGGACAGGACGAAGTGCATCCGAAAGAACTGCAGAAGCTGCTGCAAAAGATCGATGGAACGCCGGAGGAGGCACTGATCAGCCGGCTGACACTGCGTTCCATGAAGCAGGCAAAGTATACGACCATGAGCACCGGTCATTTTGGACTGGCAACACCTTATTACTGTCATTTTACATCACCGATCCGCAGATACCCGGATCTGCAGATCCATCGTATTATCAAGGACAATCTGCGCGGACGGATGAATGCAAAGAAAATAGAGCATTATGACAAGATCCTGCCGGAAGTTGCGAAACATTCGAGCGAGATGGAGCGCCGCGCGGATGAGGCTGAACGTGAGACCGACAAGCTGAAAAAGGTGGAATATATGTCAGAGCGTATCGGTGAGGTGTTTGAGGGTGTGATCTCCGGCGTGACCGAATGGGGATTTTATGTGGAACTTCCGAATACAGTGGAGGGGCTCGTACATGTGACAACACTTGTAGATGATTATTTCCATTATAATGAAAGTACTTATGAGCTGGTTGGCGAGGTGACGAACATCCGCTATAAACTAGGACAGCGCGTACATGTCATGGTGACAGGAACTGACAAGATACTGCGTACAATCGACTTTCGTGTGGTGCGGGAGAATGAGGAAGAATAAAAAATCATCTTGCGTTCCCCGGCATTTCGGGGTATACTATACAGGCTGGATATTGGATAAGAAAGGAAGGGCATGATGGCAAAGACAGAAAAAAAACTGATTGCGAACAACAAAAAAGCCTACCATGACTTTTTCTTAGAGGAGCGTTATGAAGCTGGCATTGAGCTGCATGGCACGGAAGTAAAATCCATGCGCATGGGAAAATGCAGTATCAAGGAAGCGTTTATCCGTATCGAGAACGGAGAAGTCATTATTTATGGCATGCACGTCAGTCCCTATGAAAAGGGAAATATCTTCAACCGCGATCCGCTGCGTCCGAAGAAGCTTCTGATGCATAAGTCAGAGATCCGCAAGCTGATCGGAAAAATCGCAGAAAAGGGTTATACTTTAGTTCCAGTTGAGGTATACTTTAAAGGAAGTCTTGTAAAAGTTGATATTGCGCTTGCAAAAGGTAAGAAGCAGTATGATAAGCGTCAGGATATTGCAAAGAAGGATATGCGGCGTGAGGCGGAGCGGGATTTCAAAGTAAAGAATCTGTACTAAAGAAATTTATGGAAAAAGAATGGATGATGTGGTCTTTTTGATTCACAGGAAATGATATCTTGTGTGTGAAAGGGCTGCATCTGAAATATATATTTATGGGCTTGTAATGGTTTCGACAGGGATCATGAAGCTGGAGAAGCGAGTCGCACGGGATGCGTCAAATTCCAAAATTAAAATTAAACGCTGAAGATAATTTAGCATACGCTGCCTAATGGCAGCAGTCTGACCTAGAGCACTCACACTTTAGGACCCAGGCTTCGACTATGTGAGAAACGACGCAGGCAAAGCTTTGAGCCTGCGGGCGTACGATGAAGCTACTGAAACCGGAACTGTGCCTACGCAGGTCTGGCAGAGGGAATGTTAAAACATAGGATACGCTCGTAGAAGGACAGGGGATTGGTTTTTGGACACGGGTTCGACTCCCGTCAGGTCCACTCGTAAAGTGCCGTATTTACGGCACTTTTTAAATTTTGTGTTGCATTTCGTGACATATTTTATGTCATACTGATATAAAATAAGGACCACCATTGAAGGAAGTCCTGATTTATTCATGACAATAGAATGTTCGCAGAGCGTGTATTCTATTGCTTTAACAGCTCTGTAATGTTGATCGTCAGATCATCGTAAATACATACCTGTATATCGTCATCAAAACTGTACAGATCTGTCAGTTCTTCTTTTTCTAAATCATAAACATTTACTGTCCTGGTCAGTGGATTTACGATCCAGTATTCACGTACACCGGCAGAGTGGTATTTGAATAACTTCACACCGTAATCAATTCGTTTCGTACCTGAAGACGCAATCTCGATGATCCAGTCCGGTGCACCATTATATCCACGATCATCCAGCTTAGACTTGTCACAAATAATGCTGATATCAGGTTCAACGTATGTTTTATCATCCTTATTCAGAAAAACGGCGAATGGGGCAGGATAGACCTTACAAAATCCATAGTTTTTACTGATATACTCACGGATTTCTGCGGATAAATTCATAACAAGTTCCTGATGCAATCTGTTTGGTGGTGCCATATCATAAATAACACCATCGATCAGTTCTGCACGCTGTCCTTCCGGGAGAGAATAGATGTAATCGGTTGTGTAGGTGTTTTCTTTTGAAAATGGCATAGTGTATACCTCCTTTACATTTTGATGATGGCTGTTTGACAAAAAAATATATATGACATATAATATACTTAACGAGGCAGCCGGAAGGTGAGTGCACTTCACCCGACCCGGCGAATTTAATACTAAGTTATCAAGAGATAGCCGTTCCTAAACTTTACCAGAGAGCAGGACGGCTATTTCTTATGTTTTCTGTGGGTATCTATGTAAGTCAGAATCGCCATCAACATGATGACAAAAGTAAATAAGTCATTCCATGAAACCATAATAATCATCCTTTCCGTAAGGCTCGGATCAGATGAGAGCACGTCCTCCAGCTGCATGGGTAAGCATATTATGTTGTCGAGAGGCCATTGCAAATATAGTATCGATAATAGTATAACTTGTGTTAATGTTGTCTGTTGAGATAAATATATAAATTTCTCTTTTATATTTAACTTGTAGTATTACGTTGATTTTAACATATTTGTAATAGCCAGGCAATGATATTATACTAATTGTAGTGATATATGTTATCCGCATGTTTTATTTGAGAGTTACACATTACTGTGTATTTTTCTATTTCATATGGAGAAAGTCGTTTTTGCAGGGCTTTATTAGTTGTTTGTTTTAAAGGCTTTTTTCGGCAGGTTCATGGATTGCATGACTGGTGGAGGAGAAGAATAGGCAGTTGAGAATGGTGTGAGAAAAATATAGAGGGTTTGCACGTTGAAGAATGTTGTAGTATGATAGCGTTGCCATGAAAGGAATGATAAAATATATGAAGAAAGTTCAAAAAAATAGCTTTGAGAAGATGTGCGATAGACTTGAAGAAAATTTTGTTTTGAACGAGAATGAAATTAAGTATGTAAAAAAACATCTTTACCCAATAAAAGAGGATAAGGATATGCTTTTAAAACTTAAGGCAGAGGCATTAGAGGATGATTATATAGCTGTAATGTCGTTTGCAATTACAATGTTGGCATTGATGGTAGCAGTAATAACTCTATGCGTTACTATGCTATCAGAAATAGGAATGCCGGCTAGGTGGGTATTATTCCTGATTTATAGTGTGTTACTAGTGTATTATTTTGTTACTATAAAAAACAAAATGCGATACTTTAAAAATGTAAATAAATGGCGACAGTATATTTTGGTTTGCATAGATGAAATGGTAAATGAGCAAAATAAAAAGAAAAAGAAGAGGCATAAATAGAGTCAGATTTATCTTAACAGCTCTGTAATGTTGATTGTAAGATTATCGTAAATACATACCTGTATATCGTCATCAAAATTGTATTGATCTGCTGGGGATGCAATCTCGATGATTCAGTCCGATGCACTGTTGCATCTGTGGTCATTCAACTTAGACTTGTTACAAATAACGATGATATCAGGTTCAACGTATGGTTTATCATTCGTATTTAGAAAGACAGCGAATGGTACCGGAAACTGCCGGGATAAAAGAAACGCCGATTCCTGAAAAATCAGGAATCCGGTGAATTTGTTTTTTCGCAGACAGCATTTCTTTTTTGTGGCGGATGTGATCAGTGCGATTCTGCTCTACCGGAGTGCAAAAAAGGAAAGAAGCACATCGCTTAAAGATTCTCCGCTATTTTAATGCTTAGATCCATGTAAATGCAGCGGTTTTCCGGCAGTTTTCCGGTCAGCAGATAATCTACCAAAAGGGAGAGGGAGCGTGCACCCTGCTCATCCGGCTGTTGGCAGATTGTGGCAGAGATTACGCCGTTTCGTATCATTTCACAGGTCGATAGAACAGCATCAAATGTAATGATCTTAAGAGGACGCTGCAGGGATGCGTTTAAAACTGCACGGCATCCACCATAGACGCCGGCTGCTGTAAAATAAAGTGCAGACAGATCCGGGTGGCGGTCTAAGAGGTCAGAAACTACTTCGTAACTCTTATAATCATCATCGCCATTTTCCACGACATCCACAATGCGGATATTTGGATGCTTTGTATGAAGATGAGAGGTAAAACCGCTGATACGTTCTTCGTGGCAGAGAACATTGTGAGAGCCGGTCACGATACCGACACTTGCATAATCTCCGGAAAACAGATGCAATAACCCTGCGGCGGTCTGCCCGCATTTGTGGTAGTCGCTGCCGACATAGGCAATCCGTTTCGAATCAGGCATGTCGGTGTTGATCGTAATGCAGGGGATACCGTTTTCCCAGAGCAAATCTATCTTTTCCTGTATGGCAGGATCATTGTAGGGAGAGAGGATCAGTCCATGGATCTCTTCTTTTAGCAGTTCATCGATCGTCTGAAGCTGACTTTGTAAATCAAAAGAAATACGGCGTTCAATCACGGTACATCCGTAAATGGACAGTTCTTCAAGTTTTTGGCGAAGACCGTCCATGACCTCATCAAAAAACGGATTTTCTGCGCCGAAAAGCAGGACACCGATTTTTAATTTTTTCTTTTGCGCTGCAAGCGCAATACCAGCCTTGTTTGGCTGATAGTCTAAAAGCTTTGCAATTTCTAAAACTTTCCGTTCTGTCTCGGCGTTGACAATGCCGCGGTGATTTAACACACGGTCCACAGTGCCGCGTGAAACACCGGAAAGCTCTGCAATTTCCTTCATGGTAGCCATAGAAAAACCCCTTTTTATTTCAATTGATTCACTTTGATGCCAACATCATTCATACAAATAAAGATAACATAAAAAACAATACATTGTCAACTTGTGTGCATGTGCACATAGATGGGAACAGGAAAAAGAAGTGTTCTACGAATCGGATGGAAGTGCAGATGGCTGAAATAATGTGAAAAATGAACGTATAAGTAAATGTAAACAAAAATAAATATGAAAAAATGTACAAAAAGTATATTGCAAAATGGTCATCCCGGATGTATGATAAATAAAACGTGCACGAGCACACAATGAAGTGATTTGTAAAAAGGAGAGCGATATGTTGTACATAGGAATTGATCTTGGAACATCTTCCGTGAAGCTGCTTTTAATGGATGCAGCCGGAAATGTAAAAAATATTGTATCAAGAGAGTATCCTCTTTATTTCCCGAATCCGGGCTGGTCGGAACAGAAACCGGAAGACTGGTACAAAGAGACGATGCAGGGGTTAAAAGAACTTTTGGAAGGTTTTCCGAAAGAAGAAGTTGCCGGAATCAGTTTTGGCGGTCAGATGCATGGACTGGTAATTCTTGATGACAAGGATGAGGTGATAAGACCGGCGATACTGTGGAATGATGGCAGGACAACAGAGGAGTGCGATTACTTAAATAATGAGATCGGCAAAGAAACATTGTCAGAATATACGGCAAATATTTCATTTACCGGTTTTACCGCACCAAAGATTCTCTGGGTAAAAAACAAAGAGCCAGAGAATTTTGCAAGGATCAAAAAGATCATGCTGCCAAAAGATTATCTTGCATATAAGCTGACCGGAGAGCACTGTACGGATGTTTCGGATGCGTCCGGTATGCTGCTTTTGGATGTGAAGAACCGATGCTGGTCGAAAGAAATGTGTGAAATCTGCGGCATTACGACCGACATGCTGCCGAAGTTATATGAGAGCTATGAATGTGTCGGTACGGTCTTACCGGAGATTGCAAAAGAACTGGGATTATCTGAGAATGTGAAGGTGGCAGCCGGTGCGGGAGATAATGCAGCAGCTGCAGTTGCAACCGGAACTGTCGGAGATGGAAAATGCAACATTTCACTTGGAACAAGTGGAACGATCTTTATTTCTTCTGCAAAATTTGGTGTGGATAAGCACAATGCACTACATGCATTCTGTGATGCAAATGGAGCTTATCATCTGATGGGATGTATGTTATCCGCAGCGTCCTGTAACAAATGGTGGATGGATGAGATCATCGGAACCAAAGATTACAAAAAAGAGCAGGAAGCGATCACAAAACTTGGCGAAAACCATGTATACTATCTGCCGTATCTGATGGGGGAGCGTTCCCCGTACAATAACCCGAATGCGAGGGCCACTTTTATTGGCATGACGATGGATACGACAAGAGCGGATATGACCCAGGCAGTGTTAGAAGGTGTTGCATTTGCACTGCGTGATTCCTTCGAAGTGGCAAAAACACTTGGTATTCCGATCGAGCGCACTAAGATCTGCGGAGGTGGGGCAAAGAGTCCTCTCTGGAAAAAGATCATTGCAAATGTATTAAATATCAAAGTAGATGTACTTGAGACGGAAGAGGGACCATCTTTAGGAGGCGCAATGCTTGCAGCCGTTGCATGTGGTGAGTACAAAGATGTGGAATCTGCAGCAGCCGCAATCGTAAAAGTGGTCGATACGGTGGAGCCGGATCCTGAACTTGCTGCAAAATATGAGGCACGCTACCAGCAGTTTAAAAATATTTATCCGGCATGCAAAGATCTGTTTGACAAGATCATCTGACGGACAGGAAAGGGTATTGTTCCTGACTGTTTTGAATAGTAACAGCCGGATACCAGAAAAAATTTGCTTATGCAGGAAAGAAAACCTGCAGGGCAAATGAGATAGAAGATAAGAAAAGAGGGAATAGAACATGCAGATTTATGAAGTTACGGATACGCGTTTCCGCAAATATGGGAAAGTAATCCGGAATATTGATTTTTCAGCATTGACGGAGGCAATGAAAAAGATGCCGGTTCCATCTGATGTAGTTTACGAGCCGTCGATCGCAGAATTAGAGGCATTGCCGGTGGCAAAGGAGATTGAGAAAGTCTTTTACGGAGAACTGCCGATTCAGATCGGATACTGTAATGGACACAATGTGCTTTTAAATGCAGTGGAATATCACCGCAGCTCAGAGATCAATCTTGCGGCAACCGATGCGGTCTTAATATTAGGTTCAGAGGCAGATGTGACCGATGATTTTACCTATGAGACATCGAAAATGGAAGCATTCCGCATCCCGGCAGGAACAGCCGTGGAGGTGTATGCGACCACACTGCATTATGCACCATGTCATGTGGACGATGCAGGATTCCAAGTGGCAGTCATTCTGCCGAAGGGCACCAATTATCCGTTGGATGAGGCACACGCCGGCGGGGAGGATGCACTTCTTACAGCAAAGAATAAATGGCTGATCGGTCATGCCGAGGGCGGGCTGCCGGAGGGAAGTCATATCGGACTCATCGGCAAAAATTTAAATGTCAGAGAATAAATTTTTATAGAAAAAATGAAGTATGTACAGAAAAAAAGAAAGCGGAGGAAAACAAAATGAATAACATTCCAGAAGTAAAAGTTGGTATCGTGGCAGTCAGCCGTGACTGCTTCCCGGAGTCATTATCTGTAAACAGAAGAGAGGCATTGGTAAAGGCCTACACAGATAAATACGGTGCAGCAGATATCTATGAGTGCCCGATCTGTATCGTGGAGAGCGAGATCCACATGGTACAGGCATTAGAGGACATCAAGAAAGCAGGATGTAACGCACTCTGCGTATATCTTGGCAACTTTGGACCGGAGATCTCCGAGACACTGCTTGCAAAACATTTCGAGGGACCGAAGATGTTTGTCGCAGCAGCGGAGGAGACACAGGACAACCTGATCCAGGGACGTGGTGATGCATACTGTGGTATGTTAAATGCAAGCTACAACTTAAAATTAAGAAATGTACATGCATATATTCCGGAATATCCGGTAGGTGACGCAGCAGACTGTGCAGATATGATCCATGATTTCCTGCCGATTGCAAGAACTGTTATTGGATTATCCGAGTTAAAGATCATTTCTTTCGGACCAAGACCGTTAAACTTCCTTGCATGTAATGCTCCGATCCAGCAGTTATACAACCTTGGTGTTGAAATTGAGGAGAACTCTGAGTTAGATTTATTTGAGGCATTTAACAAACATGCAGGAGATGCGCGTATCCCGGAAGTTGTTGCAGATATGGAAAAAGAGCTTGGCACCGGAAATAAAAAACCGGAGATTCTTGCAAAACTTGCACAGTATGAGCTGACACTGACCGACTGGGTAGAGGAGCACAGAGGTTACCGCAAATATGTAGCCATCGCCGGAAAATGCTGGCCAGCATTCCAGACACAGTTTGGATTTGTACCATGCTATGTAAACAGCCGTCTGACCGGACGCGGAATCCCGGTTTCCTGTGAGGTTGATATCTACGGAACACTGAGTGAGTTCATCGGAACCTGCGTGAGCCAGGATGCAGTAACTTTACTTGACATCAACAACTCTGTACCGAAAGATATGTATGAAGAGTCCATCAAAGGAAAATTTGATTACAAACATACTGATACATTCATGGGATTCCACTGTGGAAATACCTGCTCTAAGAAACTTGCAAGCTGTGAGATGAAGTACCAGATGATCATGGCAAGAAGCCTTCCGGTCGAAGTGACAAACGGTACTTTAGAGGGAGACATTGCACCGGGCGATATCACATTCTACCGTCTGCAGTCTACATCCGACAATAAGATCCGCGCATACGTGGCACAGGGCGAAGTACTTCCGGTAGCAACACGTTCCTTCGGTTCCATCGGTGTATTTGCAATTCCTGAGATGGGAAGATTCTACCGCCATGTACTGATTGAGAAAAACTATCCGCATCACGGAGCAGTTGCATTCGGACATTACGGAAAAGCACTGTTTGAAGTATTCAAATATCTTGGCGTTCCGATGGAAGATATTAACTACAATCAGCCTGCATCCCTGCCATATCCGACAGAGAATCCATTTGCATAAAATGTACATAAATTAATATATTACCTGAAAACCCGTGCGTCTAAAACGTAACATACCGTTTTGGATGCGCGGGTTTTTGTGTGAAAGGGTTCGGGTGTCAAAAGGTGGTTTTTATTTTTTAACACCCGAACCCTTCCACATAACCCCTGCCATAGAAACTGGAAATATCTACTTGTAGAATCGCACATCATCCTCTGTTACAATGCAGATACGTCAAAATGAAATAAATATGTAATATTTACTTAACAAAAAGTAAATATCTGTAAATGGAGGATTTCTACATAATGAAAAAAAGAAACAAGATCGTAGCATTTTTACTGGCAGGAGTGATTGCAGCAGGACATGGCAGCGTGGTGTATGCGGCAGGGTATGGAAGTGTGGTGTATGAAGATGTGGCATGGGATCTGTGTGCGCTGAATGAAGAACGCATGAAACTGGAAGTACAGGAAAAAAATACAGACAATGATGCTGCTGGGAATGACCAAGCAGACATCGAAGAACGTGAATCACCGCAGAGTACATCTGAATATGCTGATATCGGTATCGCATCCGTGTTAAATTATGTGAATTTACGCGCGGAACCTTCCGTGGAAAGTGAGGCACTCGGAAAGCTGTACAATAACAGTGCGGCAACGGTGTTGGAAACAGTTTTGGATGAGGCAGGAGAGGAATGGTATCTGGTCAGTTCAGGTTCGGTGGAAAACGCTTATGTGAAAGCGGAATATGTAAAGGTCGGGGATGAGGATCTGGCGCGGGGTGTCAGCACACGATATGCGACGGTAACGACTACGACGTTGTTTGTGCGTACCGAACCGGGAACTGAGGCATCCGTGCTTACCATGCTGCCGGAGGGCGAGGATGTGGTCGTCTATGATGTGTTGGATGAGTACGGGTGGTACCGTGTGTCGACGGAGGAAGGCTTAGGATATGTTTCGGGAGATTATGGGACGGTCCGGACGGAG
>OGGK01000086.1_pt1 | contig 88285 bp, 76 predicted proteins | sample 1571171 | NCBI WGS metagenome assembly OGGK01 (sample SAMEA2581958, study PRJEB24529) | metagenome | biome: Human gut stool | place: China | collected 2011 | reverse complement strand
CAGATATAAGAGAACTTATAACTGAATCCCGTTTCTATTTACACAAAATTATGGACATTACCTATATATGAAAGAACAACTAATTCATATTAAAGCAGCCGAAATCGCTCAAACTAAGCAATCCCGGCTGCCGCCTAAAACAAATAACCGCTGTTACCTGTCGTTTATCATAAAAATGTCACTTTAAACTTTTAGAGAAGTCTCTTCTTTTACATACTACTGTTGGTGCTCCCAATTCTTCTCGTTCTAATACATCAATAATCCCCTCCTGTTCCAATTCGAAAAGTGCGGGATATACTCGGAGTTTGTCAGCACCGGAGTAAAGAATTATATCTTCTACATTTATCCTATTAGGAGAAGACTGGATATAGCTGATAATCTTACGAGTATCTAAAAGTTTATAATTGATTTCCATACTATTTTAATATTTCCACGATACGTTTGCATGCCAATCCATCCCCATAAGGATTTACAGCTTTGCTCATCTTGTCATAATAATCTTGATTATCCAACAAAGCAGAAACCTCACTTACTATTTTCTCATAGTTTGTTCCAACCAACTTTACTGTTCCAGCTTCAAGTGCTTCCGGACGTTCTGTAGTATCACGCATTACTAGAACGGGTTTGCCAAGACTGGGTGCTTCTTCCTGTATGCCACCACTATCTGTTAAAACAATTGTAGCTTTTTCCATTAAATACACAAAAGATAAATATTCTAATGGTTCAATGAAAAACATATTATCAAGTTCCGACAAACTTTCTCCGAATACTTCATGGATAGGACGACGTACATTCGGATTCAAATGCATCGGATATACAAAATCTACTTCAGGATATTTCTTAGCCAATCTTTTAATAGCATGGCATATAGAGATAAAACCATCACCAAAGTTTTCTCGTCTATGTCCAGTAATAAGAACTATTTTTTTTCCTTTAATCGAACGATTTATATCATATCCCGATTTTTTTAGTATTTGTTCTAATTTTATATCTAGCGATTTATCATTTTTGATTTTATCTACCACCATATAAAGAGCATCAATTACCGTATTACCGGTTACAAAAAGGAACTTCTCCGCTACTCCCTCGTTTTGAAGATTTTGGCGGCTGAGTGGTGTAGGTGAAAAATGATACGTGGCAATGCGTCCTGTTATGAGACGGTTCATTTCCTCGGGCCACGGACTATATATATTGTGTGTACGTAAACCTGCTTCCACATGTCCCACAGGGATTTGTTGATAGAAAGCAGCCAAGGCGGATGCTGTGGAAGTTGTAGTATCACCATGCACTAACACGACATCGGGCTGTACCTTTTTTAGCACGTCGCGCATGCCTGTCAACACACGGGCAGTGACGTCATAGAGATCTTGTCCCTGTTTCATGATGTTCAAGTCATAGTCCGGTGTGATGTCGAATATCTGTAATACTTGGTCGAGCATTTCGCGATGCTGTCCCGTGACACATACAATGGTCTTGAATTCTTCCGAATATTTTTGGAACTCTTTTACCAAAGGAGCCATCTTGATAGCTTCCGGACGAGTACCGAAAACGAGCATTATTTCTCTCATATTCTTCTATATTTAATTATTTTAGCTGGATTTCCACCCACAATCGCATAATCGGGTACAGGTTTTGTGACAACAGCTCCAGCTGCTATAATAGCACCTTTACCTATTGTCTTGACATTCCCCAAAATTGTAACTCTTGTACCAATCCAAACATCATCACATATTATTAATTCAGATTTACCAATATTCCCTTGATTTGCCATTGGAATATCTGTTTTTTCAAATACATGTCCACCACCCATAATCACTACATCCGGTCCCATCATTACGTAATTTCCGATGTACAAGTATGTGTTGTGTATTTTTAGATTTTCACCTAATGCGGAATAGTTTCCCATGGATATATCACTGCCTGTTCCCAAATAGACATGCCGCTGAATGTTACAACAATGACCCATTTTACGCAAAAGAAATTTACATGAAATTTTCCTGACCCACTTGGAAAACTTCCCAACAACAGGTAGACTTGATGACGGAAGATGATAGGCTATCAGGTAATAGAAGAGTAAATACCCCATAATAAATTTATTCAAATAAGCAAATATTAAAGATGTTTTTATATATATTTTAGAAATCTAAAAGTGTTAGCGAAACGTTTCAAACGTGCTATGCTCGGTTCTTTTAGGAATCTGTAAAATCCCTCAAGACACATTTTCTGTATCCATTTAGGTGCCCGTTGAATTTTGTTAGAGAAGACTTCCATTGTACCGCCACATCCCATTGCAATTTCAACCCCCAATCGTTCCAAATCTTTGCGATTTTCGTCAATCCAATATTCTTGTTTCGGCATCCCTAAACCAACGAATAAATAATGAGGTTTAAAATTCGATATATACATCAATATTTGCTCATTGCGTTCTTTTGGAAAAGGATATGGTATAAATCCCGTGACAAAACCAGCAGTCTCAATTCCCATATCCTGCATTTTCTTAATAGAACCTGCATTTGAATCTGGATAACCACCTAATAAAAATATACGTTTATTGTGCTCTTTGGCATAAGTACATACATCATAAATAAAATCAGCTCCGGAAATCTTTTCAAATGAAATTTTTTTGTTTTGCTTGCAAGCTATCAGATATGGTAGTTGTCCGTCAAAAGTCGCAATATTATCATCAATTATTCGATGTAAGCGCTCATTCTTTTGGGCTTCTATAATGAATTCCGCACCAACAGTTATTATTTGTATCATCTGTTTTTTAGACATTTCAAATATCTGTTGACGTACTAGGCCTTTAAATTTCAAATTACAAAATTGGATTTCCATTATTATAAACTATAACATTTATGAAAGAAGAGAAATATAAAGTTTCTCTATTTGTTTTTCTATATGATTTGGATAATACGATTTACTTACTTCGTATCCGTTATTACCAAGTCTCATTCGTTCTTCGGGATTATCTGCCAGTTGCATTATTGCTTGATAAAGTTGCTTCTTGTTTCCTGGGGCAATCAATATCCCGTTTTTACCATTATGTACTATTTCGGGAATACCTCCTACATGTGACGCTATTACAGGAATCCTATAAGACATGGCTTCCAAAATGGCAATACCCAATGCCTCATTGTATGATGGCTGTAAGTATATATCTACCTCCGAAAGTAACCGGGATTTCTCTTCTCCAACAATCCATCCTTTGAAGTCTACTATATTTTCAAGATTCAATTCATGTATCACTGACAAAAATTTATCTACTTCTCCATTTCCTCCTACAATCAATCGTATATTATCCGGCAATAATACCCTATAATCGTGTAGCATTTGTAAAATGTCGTAGATTCCTTTGTTGTCACACAGCTTTCCTAAAAACAATATTTTCAGTCCGTTGGATTTATGAAAAGAACTATTTGCAGGAAGACTTATCGGATTTCCTATTGTGATGACATTATCAAAACCTTTCTTTTTTAAAAAAGCCTCCCACACTTTGGCTATCGTTACAATACGGTCTACCCGATGGAAGATAAAAGATATAAAGCGAGGATGAACCTGATAAAATTCTTCCAGACTTCCTGAATGAATATGTAGAACTGTTTTTTTTCTGAATATATATGCTAACATTACAAAAAGACTTTCACGATAAAAAGTGAATCCCGATGCCGTATGTATATGAACTATGCGTATTCTCGAAAAGCAACAAAGCCAAATCATACGAAACAATCCTGCAATAAGCATCTTTATTTTATATAAAGCAGCTACATCTTTATTCAACGGGATGCGTACTGTTGAGATAAAGTTGAATGGATTGAATGACAAGGAATAAGTATTTAGAAGTTGAGCTATTCCTCCACTTGGACAACGGTAGTCCGGACCTATTGTTAGAACTTTATCTGATATTTTTTGCTGTATCATGATAAACACTATAGTATAATATACACAAAGCAGGAAAAACCATTACATTAGTAAAAGCATGTCCCGCTAAATATGCATGTCCCCCAAAAAAACAATAAGAAACTAATACTAGAAAATTTTGAAAAGATTTATGTTTCATATATGAAATGATGAGAGAAAGTAAGGGATAGAAAAATAGTAATATGATTAAGCCTCCTAACAAATATCCATAAGCCGATAGAGTATCATGTATCTCAGCTTCTACATTTTTTTTCCTATCACCACGTTTTAATACATTTCCGATGTAGCTAAAAGAACCAGGAATACTACGACCAATAAATAATTGAGTTCCTTTCAAGTTCTTGATAGATTCAACTCCTGCTATCATTAAATCTTCTCTAGGATTTAATGCGTTATCAGTACTAAAACGTTCCATAAGATAAGGCTCTTTTTGAATAAAATTAAATGTCATAAGACCTCCTAAGATAATAATACTTCCAAATATAATTCCGATATAAAGCCTAACACGTCTTACTATTTTCAATTCCGGTACATTAAAAAAAACAATATAAAACAAGAATAATATAGCTATTAAAAATACGCCTAAAATAGCAGTTTTACTTGCAATCAATAATACAGCTGTTGCTGTAAGAATAATACATATAATCTGTTTCCATGTTCTTGAATATATCAAGTTATATAAAGTACAAATAAAACCTATCAAACAATATAATCCTAAATCATTACCAGCCGTGAAAAAACCACGTGTTCCTACTTTTATATCTTCACCTAAGTCATAAGTAGGAACGCCTGTTTTCGTATAATATGCGAAGATTAAAGAAAGTGCAACCAATACACTGGCGATATTCAATAACTTAAATAGATAGCAATAATCAAATAAATTTCTATATTTGGCAAAATATGCAATAAGAGCTATATAATAAAAGATACGACTAAAATAAGTAATTTCAGTACCTAAGTTAAAATTATCCTCTGATTGTATCCAAATACCTAGACTTATCAAATAAAGAAAGCTAATAGATAATGACAGTATTTTTATAGAAGACAAGGGTTGAGTTATTATATAAGAAACTGTTATATAAAGTATTATTCCTCTAAATATTATTCCACTTGGAAAGTGAAAAGATAAAACATGTTGGGTATATCCCGTTATCATATCAATTATAATGGAAACGATAATCAATATGAAAGGAAAAATTTTTACATTAAAATCAAAACGAGAAAAACGTACTATATTCATTAAAAACTGTATTCATTAAATTGACAAAAGTATAAATCTCCATCTTTGTCAAGGCTTTTGATGAATAGTTGATTTTTTTCTTAGGTAAAAATCAAGCAATCCTATACTTTTCATAACATTCCACCATAATGGACTCTTATCTCCCAAACAAATACGATTAATATAGATACTTGCATGTTTTTTATCAATATTTTTTTCTGTTGCATCCCCCGGCCAAAGTGTAAAAGCATAATTTATATCATGTTTACGTAACAATATTTCAAAAGTAGCTTTATCTGCAGGAAGAAAACCAAATGGATAAGCAAATTTATCTACTTTAATACCCCATTCAGTTAGTTTTGATATTCCATTCTCAAAGTCTATCTCGATGTCTTCCTTTGTCAAAGTGGAAAGGTTGATATGCTTGTCTGTGTGAAATGCTACTTCATGTCCCGCTGCCATCCAATTTTCCAAATCGTCAATCGTCATCATGTCTTCGTTGGGATAGCATCCGTTTTGCACCAATAATGGATTTTCTTTTGTCAAACCTATCAGCCCGGTAGGAACAAAAAGAGTGGAACGTATTTCATATTGATCCAACAAAGGCATAAGTTTTTCTACTACACTTTTATAGGCATCGTCAACAACCAGAGAGAGACATTTCTTTTTTGTGTTTTTAGGATTTAATAAATCATCCAGTGACACAAAATCATACCCCAATTTCTTCATCCACTTTATATATTTTTCCAATTGTTCCATAGGTAGCCCTGTGGAACCGAAAGCATGTCCCAATACAATTCTTCTTTTCATACCATCAATCTATATCAATATAATTCAAATACCATTTTTTATCTTTACTTTCCAATTCTTTGCCATGGTTGTTTCTTACCAAGAAATAATCGGTAGGATTGTTTCTTTTCGATTTACGCAATAAAGGAAACGCCTGTTTGACATAACGGTTAGATGCATTCTGGGGTGTAGATGTTTGAATAACCACATAACGGGTAGTACAAAAAAACTTTATAGCCTTTAAAAGCCACCTTTTATCTCTCTCGTCAGAGGTTTTGATATCTAAAACACGGGTTTTACTATCGGTTTCATTGAACGTGGCAAATCCACAAACTACACCTTTTCTGTACATAATCAAATACTTGACACTCCACATCGGATGGGCGTATCTCCACTTCCAATACCGTTCGTTACGCAACAATTCTGTGTAATCATCTTGAAATGTCTGTCTGTCAAAATCACTCAATGCCGAAATTAAATCAGGACTCAGTTCCTTGTGTAATTCTATATCAGTTCCATGATAAGATACCATCTTTAAAGTATCACTTTTATGAGAAAATCCTATCCAATTACGCCAACATAAACCGATGCGGAACTGTTTATTCACAAATGGTCTCCATCCCATCTTTATATTTGCAGGAGAAGACTTTGAATTTGATGACAACGCCAAAATATATCGTAAATCGGTGGTCGCATAATAGTCAAGTGCAAACTTTGTCAAATTGGCAAATATACCTTTACGCTGATAATGCGGGCTTACAACCGCATCGCCTAACACAGCCACAGGAAATATCTCCCTACCCAAACGATATTCATTGATAAAAAAGCCACGAAAGCCTACTACTAGATCACCGTCCAAAGCTACAAAGGCGTTGTGTATTTTGACATTTACAGGATACTTCCATCTGAAAACAGCAGCCAGTAACTCTTCATCTACCCCTTTCCACAACTCTTGTTCAAGTCTTACAACCTGTTGTAAATGACGTGCTTCATCATATTTTTCAAAAATCAAATTCATAATCTATATTTATTGGCAATATAAATCGCTATATTGTTGCGCTATTTTATCTATTGAGTATTTTTGGGCATTACAAATGCCTTTTTGTATCAAATCATTACATACATCTTTACGATTGAGTAAAAACTCAAAAGCAGTTTTGAGCTCTGTAATACTATATGGATTCACATAATATGCAGCATCTTTTGCTATTTCAGGGATAGCTCCAACTTTACTTGTCAGAATAGGCCTTCCTACAGCATTAGCTTCTATGACAGGCATACCGAATCCCTCATAAAGAGAAGGGAAACTTACAATAGTACATTGTTTATATAATTCAACAATTCTACTGAAAGGAACGTCAAACTCGTTGTAATAGTCAATTTTGTATTTACGTAATAAAGTTAACTGTACAGATGACAATTTTCCGACTATGAACAGTTGGCACTTAATATCACTCAATGCTTCAATTACACGTTCCAAATTTTTGCGGATTCCTGTACCAATATGTAATACCAGCGGTATTTCAGTAATGTTTTGTTCTGTTCTTTTTAAAAGAGGATTATACGGATTAGGAATTATCGTCAGCTTTTTTTTTACTTTTGGAAATTCAGATAATACTTCATTATATGTGCTACTTGATATACAAGATATAACATCGCAGAAAAGCATCGGCAGATATCTCAATAAATATTTTTTAATCCATTTTTTTATCTTTGATTTCGTATAGAAAGCTGTACCTACATCATGCCAGGTCACAATTTTCTTACCTGTACAAAATGGTATCAGATATGTATCTGAAGAAGAAAAAAAGTGATTAATGTCAGATGATTTTTTTCTGACAAACAAGATGTTTTTTAAAATTCCTTTCAAAGAAGTTCCATATTCTGGAAGTTCCAGCAATTTTAAATCCGGAATTGCGGCAACAAGATTAAAGGCAATCTCTTCTATGCTGTTTTCTCCCTGCATCTTTTTACGTAGAAACAAAACTTTACCCATTTTTATATGCAATTCTTTAGTTTCTTCAGAATATTAAGTACTATGTTTTTTTCATAATCCTTAAAAACAAAAATATAGCAACAAATAAAACTACTGATCATAATACTGCTACCCATTATGAAAATTCGCAAAAATCCTTCTTCAATATTTAAGTATTCTATCCAGCAGATTGTTATATTAAGAAACAAGACAAGTGATATAGGGCATATAACATCTTTAATATATTTACATATACTAAAATATATTTGTTTATGTATATCATATAAAGAGTAGGATAAATAACCTGTTTGAGCTACAATCAATAAAATTGACGGGATAATTGGATTATGAAATAAATTCAACAAAAGATATGACAAAGGGAGAGATGATAAGATAAATATTCTCCCAAACATCTGACTTCTTTTAATGTAGCCTGTTGCATTTGCTGCATCCCATAAAGGAGTAATCAGAGTTCCTATTAATGACTCAATAAGTACTAGTCTTGAAAATATACTGCAATATGAAGGAATGTTTTTTAACCATATACTCAATATATAGTCCATATTAAAAAATAAAACACAGTCGATGATTGAAACTAATAAGAAAATATATAATGAACTCTTTCTGATAAGAGTGTGCATATATCCATAATCACCAACGGCATAAGACTTTATCATTTGCGGTTTTATGGCAGTGGTTATATTTTGCGAAAAATTTGTGACTGCTGCATTTATTTGAATTGATATGGCTCGAGCTGCATTTATAGCTGGTCCAAAAAACATATTCAATATGATATTATTTCCCTGTATCCCAACCGCAACAGCAAAACATCCAAAAAGATTATACTTGACGAAAGACAGCATTTCTTTCACAAGGCTAGGGTTCCAATAGAAACGAATATGACACTCTGGAAATTTACGTATGCAACAAATCAAATATATTATAAAAATGATTACATAGCTTCCAAATACCAAAACTGCGTATAAAATCAAGTTCTCATAATGACTCCAATATAACAAAATATACACACAGGCTAATCTAAACACAACTTCCAATATACCGACATAAGCGTATATTGACATTCTTTCCCGCGCAATGATTGCTCCGGTAAATGCGACTTGATTTATTGCAGTTATAGTGGTAAATAAAGAGAATTGATAAGTCCAAAATGCAGCAGATTTCCGTTCTACTGGAATATTTAACTGTGTATCCACAAACCAAACCCCTACAGTTTCTCCAAGTAACAATACTATTAACGAAAAGCCTAAGAATATTATAAAAACTTGATTGAAACAGTTGTTGGCAAAACGAATATCCCTTTTCCCTAATCCAATACTTAAATATCGTTGGGTTACGTTAGATAAACTGGATGTGAAAAATCCCAAAAAAGAGACAACTCCTCCTACAACATTGTAAATTCCATAATCAATGACTCCCAATAATTCTAAAACAACCCTAGAGGTGTAAAGAGTGACCAACATCACCAAGAACATCCTTATATATAAAAAGAATGCGTTCTTTGCAATGCGTTTGTTATTATGATGACTATCCATATACAACAACTATTGCCACTCCTTATGTATAACGACTTTTTGCGTATGGATTCTTCGGTTTTCTTCAGGTGGCAACGACATATAATCATCTCCATATAAATCCACAAGATACTGATGTGTATCACGTGGAGCTTTAAAATAAGTTCCCTCAAATTCTACTTCTTTCAAAGGAAAGAAAATTGTTGAGGAATAATTCTCAGGATTCGTAACGCCATATTTATAATAGAATCTTTTATTCGGGATAAAACAATCTATCAACCACAGCACTTGATATATACATTCAACAAATAGCATTAAAGAACGCATTATCATTCCTTTATAAAAATGGGAATGGCCTTTCTTAGTTAAAGCTCTCCAGCCATAAAGGAGATAGCGGTGTAATGATGCTGAAATTATATGAGAAAACTTACTAATTGGAGCTATGGCAAAAATATCAATATAAATACCTCTATATTTATATTGATTATCTATGTAATTATTTTCATAGATAATACTATATACATCTCGTATTTTCATATATGCGCCTGGATAATTCCAATCTGTTCGATTAGTTTGTATTTTTAAAAAAGGAGGTAATTCTTTTTTTAATATAGAAATCAATTTCTTGTAATCTTTATCCAATATTTCAATGTCCAAATCATCATCCCATGGTATAAATCCTTTATGTCTGACTGCGCCTAAAAGTGTACCAGAAGATAACCAATATGGTATTTGATGTTTGCCACAAATATCAGCTATAATCTTTAGTATGCTCAACATTCTAAGTTGTTGTAATCTAAGAATAGATCCATCTGGATTATATTTTTCCTGTAATTCTTGTTGGGTTATCATAAATATTTTATTTTGTTAATATAATATATATATAGACTTTTACTTATTATTTACATTCAAATTTAATCATTTTTAAGTCCGTAGGATTATCTCTTTCATAGATTTTTCACTATAAACAATGTTTTTCAATGTTATTATCTTTCTTACCTTTTGCTACAAGAAATGTTTAGAAATTCATCACTTCACACAAAAGTAACTCGTTTGCGAAAGGATAACCATTAAAAATGAGATATACTGTGGTGTGTAAAATAAGATTGTAGTTTATGGGCTAACCTTACCAAAGATTCTTCAGAAGTGATTTTATTATTTCCGCAACTTCATTTTCATCATTATTATTTATTCACTTCATGCATTCACAAATACTCGCAGCTACTTCATTCTACATAACATGATATAAACACATCAATAAGTATTTTTTATGGCAACAAATATATTTTTTCTTCTAAATCTTTCAGTTCCTCAACCGTATCAATCTCATAAATTCCATCAACGCCATATACCTTTATTGGGTTGAGTACATGAATTAAGTCTATAACTGCATTATCCCAAAAAAGGTCTTTGTAATTGTCACTTTCTATGAATTCGTCTATCCTATCAATAATCTTTGCAGCATCAGCCTTTGTCCAATATGAAATACCTGACATGATATAACCTTGACCATCCCCAATGTTTACATGATCAAGAATACCATTCTCATCTGTCACCAACCCCCATTCACGTTCATATTTCTCTTTCCATACAGAGAAATATGTGGAATGACTAAGATTTTTACGCAGACAGTTCTTTTGCATATACACATCACCTTCCAACACATAAGTATCTCCCAAACGTTCTTTTACTACATACATAGAGTAGATGTTATTGGCCACAGCATATTTAGGATTAGCGACTATGTCAACATCATATTTCTCTCTCAAGTATTCAAGGCTCCCTGCCTTATAACCAGAGACGAGAGTAATATCAGTTATTCCTATTTCATGCAGGAACTTGATTTGACGCTCCACCATCGGTGTGCCACATACCTCTACCATGCATTTGGGGCGATCGTTGGTTAACGGTCTTAACCGTGTACCAAGACCTGCAGCTAAGATTATTGCGTTCATTTCAATTAATCTTCCTTATCGTTATCCATATATTTTTTTGCATCCTTCATAAAGCTCCACACTATCAGTACCATCACGAAACCTATTGGAAAGGCTGCCACAATGCTTACTGACTGCAGATTACTCATCGAACTTCTTGCAAAAATAAGTGCGATGGGAAGTAAAATGAGCAAAATGCACCATAAGAGTTGGATAGACTTATGCGGTAGTTCGCCATTCTTAAGACTCCTGTAGCTATAACATGATGCAGTGAGGGCAATAGAATCAAATGATGTACTATAAAATGCTATCATAGTGATAAGTACAATAGCCAATACAATTTGTGCAAGGGGCATAGTACCAATAATATTGGTTATAAGGCTATAAGCATCGCCACTAGCGGCATACTCCGCAAGAAAATCCGCCTTGCCGTGGCTCTGTAACCCCATCGAGTAGTTACCAAGCACAATGAAACTGACAATTGTCGAACCAACACCAAAAGCATAACCTCCAAGAATGGTTTGACGAATTGTTCTGCCCTTTGATATGTTCCCTATGAAAAAAGGTGCCGCAACACACCATACCATCCAGTATGCCCAATAATAAATAGTCCAATTTTGAGGAAAGGAAGTTGTGCGACGTGGGTCTGTGTATGTAGCCAACTCAAAGAAGTTCTGGAACATTCGTCCCAATGATGATACACCGGTTTCAAGAATATATTTGGTTTCACCACAAAAAACAAATACATAAGCAAGCAATCCAAAGAACAAGAAAATACATATCTTTGCAAGAATACTAATCCCTTTGAAACCATGCAATAAAGAGTATGTGTAGATAAAACAAGTAATTAATAGAATAATAATAGTAACAACTGTCCTATCAAGTTCTACACCAAACAAACTGTCAATTATGCTTGCCATGAGCGGTGTCGCTACACTGAATGTTGTTGCCGTACCTGCGATGAGAGCAAACACGGCCAGTAAATCAACCAAACGACCGGCCACCCCGTCTGTATACTTGCCAAGTAATGGACGACACGCCTCTGAATACTTTTGGCGTTCACGCTTGCGCACATGGAGCATGAATCCAAAAGCCACAGCTAACACCAGATAAAACCCCCAGGGGATTAGACTCCAATGGAAAACCGGATATACACCAGCCCAATCCTGTATGTTACCTTTTTCTGCGATATGAGGATCAACAGCATACATGAACCATTCAGAGAACGAATAGAACAATATGTCCGCAGCCAAACCACAAGTGAACATCATACAGCCCCAATTGAAAAATGAATATTTAGGTTTCTCACCCTTGTCGCCAAGTATAATATCACCATACTTTGAGCAAGCGATAAATATTGAGAGCAAAAAAATGCCCAAACCGATAATCAGGTAATATGAGCCAAGGGTATCTCCAAAGAAGAAACGAATCTTACTCAATACATCATTGGAAGCAGTTGGAACAGCAAAAAAGATACTACACAATATAACTATTAGCGCTAATGGAACCAATGTTATTATCCAGTCAATTTTCGCAGCGTTCTTAATTCTCAAAATCATTTCTTATTTATTTGTTATGAGTTTTCAATAAGTGAATCAATTGTGTTTTTGCCCTATTAAAGCGATCCTGGCCATAAGTCCCAAAATTATCGCCCTTTGCTTCCTTTATGATTGTCCATATAGCCCACAAGCAGTCGAAAAGTATCTGATATATCAATATTTTTGCCTTGGCTGTTGCAGGGACATTGCCTCCAAAATAATTTTGGAGTATAAAGTCAATATTATCTTCGGTAAAATCCGCCTCAAGGAACATTGCGCCAAGATCAGCCATCGGATCATTTATGCCCGAATATTCCCAATCTATAAGGTATATTTTTCCATTTTCATCTTTAATAAAATTTTCAGGTACAAGATCGTTATGGCATGGGTGGAGCTCTACGCCTAAGGTATTGTTGAGGTATCCTTCAAGTGACATAACATCCTTCCGTATATCTTCCCACCCTTCATACATCACTCCACCTACATCTTCCATAAGTTGTTCATATTTCTTTATTTCATGGAAAATATTGAATTCATTATTAAGACGAACATTGGAATTATGTAAATTGCGAAGTATCTGAGCTACCTTCTTCATATTATCCGGCCGCTGTATAGTGGCTGAGTTGAGTGTTTCTGCATTTTTAATAAATGTTGCGAGCTTTATGCCTGTTTCACTATTGAAATAGAGAATTTCAGGATTAATACCGATTTTACATCCGAGTTGAGAATTCACCTCTTCATTTTTACGTTCAACCATTCCATCAGCCCCAATCCCAGGTACACGTAGTACATAGTCATTACCTTCAAGTACTATCCGGAAATTTTTATTGCTCATACCGCCTATTTGTGTTATCTGGGCTTTATGGACATCCTTTTCAGGGAATATCTGCTGAAGATATGCCACAAGGTTATCTTTATCAAATGGATTTTCCTTTCTACGAAGTTTTGGAGCCGTATAATTTACGAGTTTGTCATAATCATCCTTGTTGTCAATCTCCCCCCATATCAAATTCTTGAAAAAAAGATATGGCCTGTCAACCGTCTCTGTAACATCAAACAAAACATATTCATAATTGACCAACGGATTAGTACATTGTTTCCACAACGCCATCATCCTGCGTAATGATTCTCTACTAATCTTCGATAAACCGAGCATTTCACCATTGAATCGTACTATACGATGCCTGTCCTTGCTAATTTTGGTAACAAAACCATTCTTTGTCTCAGCAAAAGCTTCATCCCCATTTCCTGATTCCTCGGTCAATGTTAAACAGTTGTCGTATGGTGTCCGGTTGAGTTGCTCAAGTACAACACGCTCATAAAACACATCGCCTTCGATAAGTAGGAAATCTTCATTTATATAGGATGCAGCCATAGCCAAGGAGCCCATAGACGAAGTGAACTGATAGTTTTTGTTAAGTACAATGTGTACTTTATCTGACTTAAATTTATCAAACAGTTCTGCCTTGTAACCGACAACTATTATTATATTGTCATATTCCAAGTCTCTGAGTATGTTCAAAGTACGTTCCAACAGGCACTGTCCATTCATTATGGGCAATAGTGGATAGGGCATCAAGCTATCATGCTCTTTACGGGCTGCAAGAATAACTGCCGTTTTCATTATCTTAAGAATGCAGAGAATGTGAAATAAGCTTTTTCTTTATATGGATTGAATATAAGAGAGGTGCTTACTGGTAATTTGTACTTACCAAGAGGTATAAAGGTATTATACCTTGCCGCTACATTACATACACTGAAGTTCTTTTCGTAATCGGTGTAGAAACCTTTGTTTATTTCAGCGCCCATCAGAATCGTCATTGTATTATCTCCTTTAAACTGATGAATGTAACCAATCTCCGCATAAGAAGAAAATGCCTGATTGCCATTAGGGGTCTTGTCAGCACCAAATACATAAGATGACATAATCAAATAAACGGGAATTTTCTTTGGAGAGATTGTTGCAACCGCTTCCACATAATGACCTGTCTCACGATTCTTGAATACGAAATAATTATCTTTTTCTCCCACGGCAGTAGGATAATAGTAGTCATTAATACCAATAGTCAGCCACTTATAATTGTAGCTTACACCAAGGTCCACTTCTTGATGACTGCCATTAGTTGCATACCCTCCCATGGCATAAACGTTAAAACCCTTATAGTCATACGAGAGCATGGGAAGGAAGACCGGCGAGGTACCATATTCTATACCACGCCACATATATTTTGTGGTAAACTCCACCGATGCAGAAAAGTTAGAAAATTTCAAGATGCGATAGTTATTAGGGTTTGCACTATCAGTCTCTTGTGCTATTACTTCCGTTGTCAAGGTAATGCAAATAATTATGAAGCAAAATTTGTTAAGTAGTTTCATAATGTTTAATAAATAAAATAGTTACAATTGAATAGATTATTTTATGGAAGTATCCGTAAGTGATATGTCAAAAATAATATTTGCTATAATTCATGGGAAGATGACACCTTTGTCACCCTCTTTTATAACTTTTTATACGTATACGAAAGAAACAGTATATCAAGTATTGATTCGTTGAATACATATATATAGTATAGAAAGTTGGAAAAACGCGTGCCAAAGGTGTCATCGGATACACTATTCGTATGTACTCCAGTCCGTTTCCATACAGCATACAAACCTGTATGCCAGTGATTTATATTCATCGGAATGCACATCGTACACATCTGTAAAAATGTGGAAAATGTCGTAATACCGACTCAACTTCAAATAAGAGCCCTTTTTATACTTTGGTACGTAGTGGTACTCATTGACGCACGGTTGCAGACCTCATGAATTGTGAGACACTTGCCATCTACCTGAATGCTACAACGCAGCATTTCTAAAAAATCACCTAACTCCACATGCTGGAGAATTTCTTCTTTCATTTTCATTAATTTGGTTATTGAATTTATAAACAAGACATGCTGATAGTTAACAAACACGAAAAACGTTAATTTATTACGTCCCCGTAACTCACATGTCAGTTATCTCTTTTTGGCGGTATGCCTGATATTCATAAACTTCGCGGCATCATTTTTTAACAGCAATAAAAACAATTCGATGAAAGAAATTTTAATCAGCCTTTTCAAAGGCTATTCAGACATGCAACCCACAGAAACTACTATCGGGCAAGTGGTTGAACTCATTAAAAACGACACGCTGGTATGCGAACATACCGAAAAACACCGCTACTATGCACAGCAAGGACTCACTGACGCTGCTGCCAAGGAAAAGGCGGCATGTCCCTGTTTCGCCATAGCCGTACGCTTTGAGGGCGGAAAACGGCGGGAGAATATTTCCGGATGGACCGGACTTTCCATGGCGGACTTGGATCATGTGCCCACCGACCGGATGGAAGCGATGCTGCAAAGTATTCGCGAGGATCCTCACACACTCCTCTCCTACCGCACCATTAGCGGTAACGGTATCCGGGTGATTTTCCTTACGGATGGTATCAGTGATAATTCCAAAGGAAACTTGAAACTTTATGCCCGTGTTTTTGAAGAAACCAATCTCTACTATTCCCGCCTGCTCGATTGCGAATGCGACTTGAAATGCAAAAACGTTACCCGCTTGTGTGGACTTGCCAATGACCCTGACGCGTTCTTCAATCCCGAAGCTCTTCCTTTCCGGATGCATCCCCGAACCACTGTACCCCGCAGAATATCTCCGAAAGAATGCCCTCATAAACGGCTGCAAAGAGCCGTGGAAAAGGCTACCGCGGAACTGAACCGGGAGAACATCGTTTATGCCGAGCATGCCCGTAACGAATATATCATGCGAATGGGCTATCTGCTCAACGCGTATGGTGTGCCCCAAAATGCGGCGACGGAATGGGCTACCGGCCAGTTCACGGATTATGACGGGGATATTGTTTCCATTTTCCGTTCGTGTTACCTCAATACAGATGAATACGGCACTCGGAAACTATCTTACCTAAAGGGTAAGGACACTATCGGGAGCGATAAGTTTGCCACTGTAAAGGAAATAGAAGCGTTTCTTGATACTCAAGCGAAATTCAGGCACAACACCATCACCGGGAAATGTGAGGTACTGGCTTCTGATGCCGGCGAGAATGATAACGAATTTACAGAAATAGACGACCGTTTTGTCAACTCCCTGTGGTGTCGGATGAACAAAGAAATAAAGACGGCACGTATCGGCGATATCCGCAACGTGCTAAGTTCAGAATATGTGGAACTCTTCAATCCTTTCGTAGAGCATTTCAGTAAGCTGAAACCTTGGAACCACACTACCGACTACATCAAACAGCTGGCAGCTACCGTGCATGTCAAAGGAGACTCATCCGTATTTGCGGAATACTTCAAGAAATGGTTTGTAGGTATCATCGCATCCTTGTTCGACACGCAAGTGGTAAATCATGAAATTCTGGTTCTCATCGGGCCGCAAGGAAGTTATAAAACCACTTGGTTCAATAACCTGCTACCTGTAGGGCTGCAACAATATTTTTATGTAAAATCCAATAATAACCGTATCACTAAAGATGATATGTTCACTCTCACCGAGTTTGCCATTATCTGTCTGGAGGAGATAGACGAGATGCGTCCGGCAGAGTTAAACCAACTAAAAGCCATGGTAACCATGAAAAACGTGAACGAACGGGAGGCTTACGGGCACTACAAAGAGCACCGTCCCCATATTGCAAGTTTCTGCGGTACCAGCAATAATGTCCATTTTCTCTCCGACCCTACCGGAAACCGCCGGTGGCTGCCTTTTGAGGTGGAGAGCATCGATGACCCGTATGCGAACCCCGTTGATTACGACGAGGTATATGCACAGGCTTACGCTCTTTGGAAAGAGGGCTTTCACTATTGGTTCAACGCCGGGGAGGTAAATGCCGTCAATGCTCATAACGTGGATTTTGAAGTCCCCAATCTGGAACAGGAACTTATTCTCACGCGTTTCCGCCTTCCCATGCCGGGCGAAGAATGCATCTTTGTCACCACGGCTTACATCCTGAACCAAATCAGCGGAGGCATCAAACAGATACTCAGTCCCACCAAAATTGGTATCGCCATGAAGATGGCCGGATTTGAGCTGGTGAGAACCGCCAGTCAGCGGGGATATCGGGTCGTGGAGTTGAAAGGCGATGAAATTTATCGTAACCAATGCGCTACGGCACGATTCACGGCAAAACCGCCGATGCCCGAAGCATAAAAGAGGGAATTGTGAAAAGATGATGATTGGCCATCAAAAGATGATGATGAGTTGTCTAAACATCATCATGGCATCCGTCAATCATCATCTTCCGGTTAGCGGCGCTTCAAGGCTCTCCCAACGCTTCTACTATCATCCTTACCTGAACAGGCAAGAACATACGGCACTGCGAATTACAGCACAAGGCGTTGAGCCGTTCTCGCAGATGGGGGCAATAATCAATCCAACTCTGCAATTTCCTGTAAGCTGCCTGCGAATTAAGTGCAGGAAAGTAACACTGGGCAAGCTCCGTACGCCCATAAGCACGAATGACAAAATTTTCCATAACTTAGTGAATCTGATGTTTTTATCTGATGTAAAGTTACTGAAAATGAGTGAAATATCCATACAAAACATTGGCTTTAATCAACTATAACCTACCGGAATCAAACCTTATCCATTTTTACCTATTTTTCCATTTTGACGCATCGTATCTTTGTTTCGGTCAAGGGAACAATTCAATTTCCCTACCGAGTAAAACTAATTATTAATTTAAAACTTTAGAAGTATGATTACTTACAAAAAGGTCCAGATTGTAGGCGAGAAAAACCAATGCAACGGTCTTTGGTATGCCCGCCCGGTGATTAACGAAACATTTGACACGGAAATGCTGTCGAAACACATGTCGAAACATAACACCCCTTTCTCACCCGGTGTCATCAAAGGGGTACTTGCCGATATGATTTCCTGCATCAAGGAGTTGATACTGGACGGCAAAAACGTAAAGTTGGATGATCTCGCTATCTTCTCCGTAGGCATCGTGAGTAAAAAAGGCGCTGTATCTGCCAAAACATTCACCGTGGCGGATAATGTGAAAGGCGTGAAACTGCGTGCCCGCGCCACAGGAGAGTTGAGCAATGCCCAAATCAACCTGGAAGCCGCGCTGAAAGAAGCGTCCCAATACTCAGTAGAGGACGGTGCAAACAACGGCGGCAACTCCTCGGACGGCGGTGAAGACCGGGAGGAAAATCCTCTGGGATAAAATCATTTACAAATTGTAAATATATAGAGATATTTCAACCGTATAATAGTAAACCGTAAAACAGTAAATAAATTTATGTCTACAGAAAAAAAATCAGTATGGAGCATTGTGCTCAAGGTAATCGTGGCCGTGGCTACTACCCTGGCCGGAGTATTCGGCATCAGTTCTTGCATGGACCGATGAGAACCGTTGTTCTTATCATTATTCATTGAATGCTGCTTTTTTCAGGCGATTGTCCCGCAAATAATCCCACCATAAATTCAGTCCCACCCATATCACTATGTCTGCAATCAGCATTACGGTGTTATTGATATATGGCATCAACAGGATGTTGACCGCACTGAATGCGCATGACATGCACAACAGGCTGGTCATGGCTTTCCGGGGAGAGAGTCCGATAGAAAGCAGTTTATGATGAATGTGGTTCTTGTCCGGTTCAAAAGGGCTCTTACCTTCACGGATACGGACCAGAACCACACGAACAACATCGAAGGCCGGAATGATTAAAGTGCTGAAAGCAATAACGAAAGCGCCTTCGGTATAAGAGGTGACGTTCGGATTGACCTGGCTATATTTGATGGCAAGAAAACTCAACGTATACCCTAAGGTCAGGCTACCGGTATCTCCCATAAAAATCTTCCGGGAACGCTCGGCACTGCCGAATACGTTATAATAGAAAAACGGGACGAGGACACCGAAAGTGGCGACGGAAAGCATGGCATAACTCCACAGACCCTTGTCGATGAAGAGGAAAGTGAAGATGAGCAGGGCAACGCTGCTTAGTCCAGAAGCGAGCCCGTCAATACCATCTATCAGGTTGATGGCATTGGTTATGAAAACTACGGCGAGAACGGTAAACGGAATGCCGACGTAGGGACTCAACGCATAGATACCGAACAGACCGTACAAATTATTGATCCACAAGCCGGAAAGGGGGAAAAAGGAGGCGCAGGCAATCTGTATGATAAATTTCTGGCGATAACGCACTCCCACCAGGTCATCGGCAATACCGATAAGATAGAGCAAAGTCATTCCGCAGGCAAAAAGTAACAGTTCGGGGAGTAAGTAACCGGCATATATGGAAGCCACCACATCACCTCTCAGCAGTCTTATCGCATAAATGAAGCAAAAGGTGAACAGTACTGTGGGGAAGAAAGAAACACCGCCGAGTCGGGGGATGGCTTTCTTATGTACCTTGCGCGAATCAGGAATATCAAACAGCTTCTTGCGCATCGAGATGAGTAAGATGCGGGGAATAAGCATGCGGGCAATAAATACTGATATAATAAAGGCAAATATAAGATATAGTATGAACAACGATATCTGATTTTTAAAAGGTGAATACTTTAGTCTTCGAGAATTTCAAAAGGATACTGGTTATCCTCGATATTCTGCAGTTCTTCGATGATTTCCGTCTGTTCCGGAGTAAGGGGATTTTTCTTCCACTCCTCTATGATTGAACGGGCTTCCTGAAGCATGGATTCTTCGTAAACCTCGCCATAGCAATAAGACAGCAGGCGGACTTTCAGCAAAGAAGGGGGAAGCTGTTCCAGGATATTACTGATCCGGTCCAGAACTGCCTGTTTTTTCTGCTCCTTATCGCCATAGTCGTAAATGGTAGCGTTATAGCCCATCAAAAGGGCAAGGCACAAATTAGCTTCTTCAATGCTGTCAGCACCCTTTTCCAGGAACAGGGAGTCGGATTTGACGAGGACTTCCTTATTCAACCGGCAAAAGTCATCTGAATAGATGGGGTCGCCATCCATGCCAAGATACATCAGCTCATGAGCCAATCGCTGAAGCTCACGAGTACGGTAGAGTAAATTATTCATTGAATGTGAATGTGAATATGATAAGATTATTTTATTATCTTCAAGTAGGATTTGGGCACTTTGATGGTGGCAGTCAGAATATCCTTGATGCGAATAACCACATATGTTCTATTGGCTTGGGTAGTGATTTCTCCCTCAATACCACAGAAGTCGCCTTTCACAACCTTGACTTTATGCCCCACAACCAGTGGTTCGTTGTCGAAACTGATGCCATCGGGACGCAGATCCATGACGAACATAAAATCTTCCATCTGCTTGTCGGGAACGACCAGCATGGAGCGGGTAGAAAGGTCGCGCATATAGAAGATGGAGACTCCGTAGACATTGGGGATATCACAGGCAGTCTTCTTGGTAGCACGGATAAATATCAAATTGCGGACAACGGGAACCTCACTTTTCTTCCTGCGATATTTCAGCTGGGTAACTATCGTTTTTGTAGGAAGATAGAATTCCAGGTCTACATTTTCTTCCGCTTTCAGTCTTTCCAGCGTCTTACGGACAGCAAATTCTTGCTTATCACGTGTACGGGCAGCAAACCAACATTTCTGATTTTCAATCACTTGTAGAAGTTCTTCTTGTATGAGAACCTAAGATTCGGGTACGCTTCGCGGTTTGAACGAGACATTTTTCCCTTTCAAACCGAAGTGTATTTTTAAGAATATATCTATCTGAAAACGAATGAATTAAAAGCACAAAGGTGTTTTTTAAACGTTCGTTTAATGTGCGCAAATATAGGAGAGATTTTTATACTGGCAAAATATTTGATAAAAAATATTTTAGCGATTAGATATTGACAGTGATAATATATTGATTATTAGTAATTAACCTGTTGTTTGATATCAGATTAATATTTTTCCTTTTCATCCATTTTCTCGCTTTAGATTATAAGGGAAAAAAGGTGTTTTTTAAACGAACGTCTAAAAGACACCTTATCTACCTGTTATCCAAGCAACTACGTTCCATACCGCAAAGCCTGCATAAATACCATATAAATAGTTATATTTCTGATTTTCAGATATATAAAGACATAAAATCAGATTCAAATCTGTTAAAGTAAACAGAATACATAAAAAAGATCGGAAAGTACCCCCATACTTTCCGATCCGAAACAGTCAAAAATCGACCTTAATCAATTTATTAACTTAACACAGTGACAAAGATATGAGAAAAATTTCTTTGAACAGGCTTTTTTGCCCAAAAAGTTTTGAATTTAAACAATTATTGCGCACCATGAAGTTCACACTATTATTTCAAGCAACGCTATGAGGATTATTTATATTCCTGTATCGGCAGTTCTCCTCTCAATGCCCCAAGCGCATTCAGCGCCAGCGCTTCCATCTCGTCCTCACCCGGATAGACGTGAACCGGAGCAAGGAATGAAATGCGCTCCTTCAAACGGGAAATGATATAATCGGAATGCGCCATGCCACCTGTCAGAAGAATGGCATCTATCTCACCATACAGCGCAACAGAAGCCGCACCGATGCTTTTGGCAATCTGATAAATCATGGCATTCAAGACCAATTCGGCGTGCTTGTCCCCCTCCTCTATCCGACGGACAATGGCAGGAACATCGGTCGTGCCCAAATGGGCTGTCAGTCCGGCACGACCGGAAATGCGTTTTTTAAGTTCGTCTTTTGTGTAGCGACCGGAACAGCAGAGGTCTATCAACTGCCCGGCAGGAAGTGTGCCTGCACGTTCCGGTGAGAACGGGCCTTCACCATCGAGCGCATTATTTACATCGATGGCCTTGCCATGATGATGAACCCCTACGGATATGCCGCCACCTAAATGACAGACAATCAAGTCTAAATCTTCATAATGCATATTATGCTCGGCTGCATAGCGGCGGGCAATGGCTCGTTGGTTCAGCGCATGCCAGATAGTGATGCGCGGCATAAGGGGAGAACCCGTGATGCGGGCTATCTCGTCCAGCTCGTCCACCACACCGGGATCGGCTATGAATGCGCGGCAGCCCGGAAGCAATGCCGCAAGCTCGGAAGCTATGAGGCATCCCAAGTTACAGGCATGGGTACGCATGGCATGTAGAATATCGTCCAGCATGGCATCATTCACTTCATACACACCGCCCGGTATGGGTTTCAGCAGTCCGCCGCGTCCCACTATGGCGTCAAACTCAAAAGGAATATTATTAGTCTCCAACTCCTTCAACACCAAATTCTTCCGAAACTCAAACTGGTCGATGATATGTGAGAAGGCAGACAGTTCGTCTACCGTATGACGGATATTGCGCACCAAGCGGGGAACGTCGTTCTCGTATACGGCAATCTTTGTCGAAGTGGAACCGGGGTTGATGACGAGTAGCTTCATCTAAGTATTTACTATTTACAAGTTAGACATGCCATGGCGATACTGTAATATTTGGACAGACCGGAGTCGCTGCGCGACGGCAGCACAACGGGACAGACAGGACCTTGAAGCAATCCTGCCATATCGGCATGGGAAAACAGGGAAACAGCCTTATAAAAGGCGTTTCCCGATTCGATATTAGGGAAAATCAACACATCCGCTTCCCCGTTGATGGGAGATACGATGCCTTTAATATCTCCACTTGTTTTTTCGCAAGAAGTCTTTACATCCAGCGGACCGTCAATGATAACGTTTCCAAATTCACCGGCCTCGGCAAGTTCTACGATATTAACGTAATCCAATGAATGAGGAAACTTGGCGCTGACCTTTTCCGTACAATGGATAAGTGCAATACGCGGCTGCTCGATACCGAAATGGCGGCAGGTATGGATGGCGTACCAAATCATCTCTATCCGCTGTTGCAAAGTAGGCCGGGGGATAACAGCAGCATCCGAGAAGAATAACAGCTTATCATAAGTAGGAATCTGCATAACGGCGAGATGTGTCAATATCTTGCCTTTAGGCAGCAATCCTTTCTCCTTGTCAAGAATGGCATGGAGCAGATTGTCCGTATTGATTATACCTTTCATCAGAATATCTGCACCGCCCTCGCGCACGATGCGTACAGCCTCACGCGCGGCTTCATCCTTATCTTCAATATGCAAAGTCTGTACATACTCGGGATATTTCTTCAAAGTAGGATATTTTTCTAAGATGGACGAATCGCCAATCATCAGAAACTCTGCAATGCCTTCATCCAAAGCGCGGGCTATAGCATATTCAGTATTAGGGTCATTGGCGCAAACTACGGCAATGCGCTTCCTTTTATTCAAAGTTTTCAGATGAGAAGTTAATTGATCAAAGTTCCGAATAGGTTCCATAACGTTAGATTTTTAGCAAATATCTAAAAAAATGTCGAGAAAATAAACGTTACACCCCATTTTATTTTCAATGTTTAATATCATTTTGATAAGTTCGACACAAAGGGAGCATCATTTTTTTAACACAGAGAAGATGAAGTTTCATTCCCTCTGTGTTAAAACTCTGTGAAACTCTGTGTTCTCTGTGGTGAATTGTGTACTTTTGCCATAAATACAGATAGATATATGAACAGCCTTATTTTTCCGCCATACGTGCACGAGGGCGACCGGGTGATTATTCTCTCGCCTTCCAGCAAGATTGACAAGTCTTTCCTGAAAGGAGCTAAAAAGCGGCTGAGTTCATGGGGACTGAAGGTCGTCATCGCCAAGCATGCAGGCAGTGCGCACGGTACCTATGCAGGAAGCATACAGCAGCGGTTGAAGGACTTGCAGGAAGCCATGGACGACGAAAAAGCCAAAGTTATCTTTTGCAGCCGCGGCGGATATGGCGCTGTGCATCTGGTGGGGCAGCTTGATTTTACCAAGTTCCGCCAACACCCCAAATGGCTTATCGGCTTCAGTGACATCACCGCCCTGCACAATGTGTTCCAGCAAAACGGCTTCGCTTCGCTGCACGCTCCCATGGCACGGCATCTCACCGTAGAACCGGAAGATGACTTTTGCACCCGGGCTTTAAGGGACATCTTGTTCGGCAGCAATCTGCAAGAAGAAACCTCATTCAGCTACACTTGTCCGGCACATAAGCTCAACCGCAGAGGTGAGGGCACGGGCATCCTTCGAGGTGGAAACATATCTGTTTTCTACGGGCTGCGCGGTACGCCTTATGACATCCCGGCAGAAGGTACGGTACTCTTCATAGAGGATGTAGGCGAGCGTCCTCATGCGGTGGAACGCATGATGTACAATCTGAAACTGGGCGGCGTACTCGAAAAGCTGTCCGGGCTTATCATCGGACAGTTTACCGAATACGAGGAGAATATGTCTTTAGGCAAAGACTTGTACAGTGCATTGGCCGATTTGGTAAAAGAATACGATTATCCCATATGCTTCGGATTTCCGGTGGGACACGTCACAATGAATGTGCCGATGATTAACGGTGCACAGGTCACACTGAAGGTCGAGAAGAAAGAAGTGAAACTAAGTTTTAATACCTACAAAGAATGAAACGGAATTATACAATCATCCCCCTGTCGCTACTGTTACTCATAGCCATGGTGGCATGCAGCAGCAAGAGCAAAAACAACGCGGACAGTGAGGACAAACAACCCAAGAGTACGGTCAACGTCCCCCTCTTCGATGCAGACAGCGCTTATCAGTACGTCAAAGCACAAGTGGATTTCGGACCTCGCGTACCCAATACCGCAGCCCACAAAGCCTGTGGAGAGTATCTTGCCAAGAAGCTGAAACAATTCGGAGCCACAGTATACAATCAGCAAATAGACTTAATCGCCTATGACGGTACACTGTTAAAAGCACGCAATATCATCGGCAGTTACAAACCCGAAACGAAGAAGCGTATCGTACTTCTCTCGCACTGGGACAGCCGTCCCTGGGCGGATGCCGACCCCGATGAGAAAAAACGACATACTCCCATTCTTGGTGCTAACGACGGAGCAAGTGGTGTAGGCGTATTGCTCGAAATAGCCCGCCAACTTCACAAGCAACAACCCGAACTGGGTATTGACATTGTATTGGTGGATGCCGAAGACTACGGTCCCCACCAATCTTATACAGGTAATCATAAAGAAGAGTACTGGGGACTCGGTTCACAGTACTGGGCGCAGAATCCCCATGTACAAGGGTATAATGCGCGCTTCGGCATCCTTCTAGATATGGTGGGTGCCAAAGACGCTACATTCTTCTACGAAAGATATTCCGAAGAGTTTGCCAAAGACATTAACCGGAAAGTATGGAATGCCGCCAATAATCTGGGCTACGGACGTTATTTCGTAAAAGAAAAAGGAACTACCGTAACGGACGACCACCTTTTTGTGTACCGAAATGCGCGGATTCCTACCATCGACATCATTCAATATAGCGAGGAAACGGGATTCTACGAGAACTGGCATACCCTGAAGGATGATATGGACGGCATCGACCGCAATACCTTGAAAGCCGTAGGGCAGACGGTGATGGAAGTTATTTACAAAGAGAAATAAATACTAAAGATAAATTATTATGAGTATCAACGAAGTACAAGATGAAGTAATTGCCGAATTCAATGATTTCGACGATTGGATGGATCGCTATCAGCTCCTCATCGATTTAGGAAACGAACAGGAATCGCTTGACGATAAATATAAGACAGAACAAAATCTGATTGAAGGCTGCCAAAGTCGTGTGTGGCTGCAAGCTGACGAAGAAAATGGTAAAATCATTTTCCAAGCTGAAAGTGACGCCTTAATTGTGAAAGGAATTATTTCACTTCTTATCAAAGTACTATCCGGGCATACACCGGATGAAATTCTGAATGCCGATCTTTATTTTATAGACAAGATAGGATTAAAGGAACATCTTTCACCTACACGCAGCAACGGATTGCTCTCTATGGTGAAACAGATGCGAATGTATGCGCTGGCATTTAAGGCAAAAGCAGAACAATAATTAGCGATTAGGGGTTAGTTCATTAACCCCTAATCACCAACCACGTATTCCAGTATATCTCCCGGCTGGCAATCCAGTACCTTACAGATTGCCTCTAATGTAGAAAAACGAATAGCCTTTGCCTTACCTGTTTTCAAAATAGAAAGATTTGCCGGCGTAATGTCAATCTTCTCCGCCAACTCTCCCAAAGATATTTTCCTTCGGGCCATCATTATGTCAAGGTTTACTATAATCATTTTCTTTTTCTCAATATTCCATTAAATCGTCAGGTCCTGCTCTTCTTTCATCTTCAACCCGATAGCAAATACTTCGGCTACAATCAAAGTGGAAATTCCCAATACCAATGTGGTGGTATTCACCATATCTGAAAGATCCAAATTGTAACCGTGTACGGAAAAAACCTTTCCTACCCCTCTAAAAGTAAGGTATGCCGGAAGGAGAGCCGTACAAAAACTGATAATCAATGCCGTTCCCAAAAGCCGCAGACGGCGTACATTCTTCCAATTGAAAATGTCAGACTTATTGATAGAGATTACCAAACGGACAAAAAGTACGATAGCCCATATACATATAGCTATATGAAGCAAATTCAACAAAGAGGAAGCAACCTGTTCCAAAGTCGTAGACTTCGTATCAACACTGACCATCATCGAACTGAAAGAAACCGGTACATATTCTCCGCTCTTCTCATTATAAACGGAATCCTGAAAAAGCCCGCTATCTCCCACCTTAGAAAGCTGTTCCGGCAACAGGCTGATATATTTCATATTTATCAACTCTTTCTGATTTTCCGCAGAAACTGTACTTTCAGCACCGGCATCTACTCCTGCCTTTACTCCAACTGCAAAATAGTAGCCACTCTCAAAAACAGAATAACTCAGTACGAGCACCACAATCACACAAAGAATGTTCAGTCTTCTTTTCATACCTTAAAAGTTATATTAGAATCAGGCAACCGATAGGAACTCATCACTTTGCAAGAAACAACAAACAACACCACCGCTACCGCCAGACATATCCAATAAGCCGGCTCTCCCAACAAATCGGATGTATACTTCACATCCGGATAATGCAGACTGAGGACTACCGACAGGCTGTTGTTCAGGATATGTACCAAAATTCCGGGAACGAGGCTACCCGTTTTGTAATAGAGCCAGGCAAACAAGACACCCGATAATATAGCACCCACCACCTGTGCCGGGTTAATATGGAAAATTCCGAAAATAAGAGCGGAAAAGATAATAGCCTTCACCGGACTATACTTGTGCAGCAGCACTTTAGTAATTGCCCCGCGAAACAACATTTCCTCTAAAATAGGTCCCAATACCGAGATGCAGATAATACCCAGCCAACCCGATTGCAATATATCAAATGTAGCTCCCATCCAATCAGGCAGGAAAGACAATTTGGACATCACAAATTCTATCAGGAAAATAGTGGAAAAACCTATAATGATGCTCCATCCCAGATAGGCAACCGACACCGGAGACCATATCCTTTTATCTCCTTTCAGATACCCCTTTCTCCACAGATAAGCTCCCATACCTACAAACCCCAGCAACATACTCGGAGCCAAAGCTACGGCACTCATATCATCTATCGTACCATTGACCGCATAAGAATAAAGCATTGTGAAAGGCATCACCAATAATGCAGCCAAAATCTGCATCACAAAATAAATCAAAACCAGTTTTATCGCTGTTTTCATCGTTTTCTTCTTTTATAAAAACGTGTAAAGATACACATTTTCCTACAAATTCGTCAAGCAGTAGTAACAACTCCCATTAATAACATCATCACCATAGAAAGTGACAGTACCAGCAACGTAATACTCATAAAGGCTCTTTTCATAACCATGGACTTTTTATAATCAGTACTTATTCTTATCTTAAATTCTGTTTTTCAATAAGAATTTATCGTTTCTCGATATGCAAATAAAGGAGCTTTTTCTGAAAGGACAAAGAAAAGCAGCATCTTTTTATCGAAAAACAATAAAAACAATATGTTTTTCAATAAATACACAAGAAAGAGCCTTATAATGGAAACTTAAGAAGCAGCGTTATGAAAGAATAGCAGTGATTTCCGCCTCATCTTTATGAAGTTGTTCTATCAATTCTTCTATTGAATCGAACTTCAGTTCAGGGCGGGTGCGACGAACAAAAGACAACCGCATAGGTTGATTGTAAATATCAGCGTCAAAATTAAAGATATGCACCTCGATGCTACGGTCTATGCCATTATTTAATGTCGGGCGGTAACCGATACTCAACATGCCCGTATGCTTCTTCTCGCCGAGAAAAACATAAACGGCGTATACTCCGTCAGCCGGAATCAGCTTTTCGGAATCGTTGACACATAGGTTAGCGGTCGGAAAGCCTATCTTACGCCCAACATGATAACCGTTCACAACCATACCGTTCAAAAAGAAATAATACCCCAGGCAGTTTGCCGCTTCCGAAACGTTTCCTTCCAGCAAAAGACGGCGGACAGCCGAGGAACTGACCGTCATTGTATCAGTAAAATAAGCCTGCGCCAGTAGCACTTCTATTCCCAACTCTTGCCCATAACGTACATAATCATCAAATCCCTCACTACGATTATGCCCGAAACGGTGATCATGACCTATTACTAAAGCCTGTACCTTATAGTCATGTTTTAATATAGCCATAAATTGTTTGGCGGAAAGACGGGCCAAATCAAGCGTAAAATCAAGCATGACGCAATAATCGATACCGGTATCGGCAAGCAAGGTGACTTTCTCATCGCAAGTAGTAAGCAACTCGGGATGAAAATCGGGTTGCATTACCTTGCGGGGATGCACCGGAAAAGTAATTACCGATGAAGCAAGCCCACGTATAGCCGCAGCTTTATACACCTGTTCTATCAAAAACCGATGTCCCTGATGCACTCCGTCAAAAAAGCCGATAGTAGCTACGTTGGGCAGGAGTTCTTTACCAGATGTTCCGGTGCATAGCCGCATACTCACTTTATACAGTTGGTTTATTTAAATAAATGCCTCCAATCCTCACCGGCTTTCGGAGTGTAAGTGGAAATTCCTAATGATTGGGCTGTCATACAATTGGCTTCCGAATCATCAATAAAGAAAGTTTCTTTGGGGTCCAAACCAGCATCATCCAGCACTTTCCGGAAGATTTCTTCACCGGGTTTTGCCATCTTCATCTTATAAGAAAGGAAAATATGCTCAAAATAATCTTCCACGCGGAATGCCTTATAGGGAAAAGCATGTTCACAAGACCACTTCCAATGGATTTCATTGGTATTGCTCAGCAGATACACTACATAATCCTTACGCAAAGCCAATAATAAATCCAACTTATAAGTCGGTATACTCACCAGAAAGCTATTCCACGCAGCATCAATCCGAGCGTCTGTAACGTCCTTTCCTATTTTTTCACGTATTATATTCCGAAAATCATCACTGGAAATAAGACCTTTCTCATACTGCTGGAAGAAATCCTGTTGATGATATATGTCGAGAGTATGCTCTACATCGGGCAATCCCAACTCTTTAAAATTCTTCAAACAGCGTTGGCGGTCTAAATCAATCAGTACACCACCGAAGTCTACTATAAGGTTTTTAAATCCTTTTCTTTTCATTATTTCATTTTTGCATTAAACGTCGGACAAGACGAATACCTTCGCCCACCCATAACACCAAAGAGGTAGAAGCAATAATTATCACCCAAGTTGTAAAATCAAGCGGCTCCGTACGAAATACAGCCCCACCGAACTGCACGATAACAAACTGACCACCCAAAATGGCAAGTACCACCAACTCCATACCATAAGATTTGGAAATGCCTTTAAAGGCAGAATCCGACGTTCCAAACACCCGCGCATTGAACAGATTCCAGAATTGCAGCATAACGAAGAAAGTGAAGAAGATAGTCAAACGCTGTACGGTCATACCGCCTTCTTCGTTATTAAACCAGAACAACATGCCCATAAGCAATACAAGGAAAGCCATACCCATACCGAGAATATAATTCCTCATGGACTTGGTTATTATGAAATCAGTACTTTTACGAGGTTTCTCTTTCATCACACTTTCACTGGGTGGAATAGATGCCAAAGCCAAAGCGGCAAATGTATCCATAATCAGGTTCACCCACAGCATCTGTGTTACGGTCAACGGCAACTCGGTACCTACCAGCGAGCCAAGCAGCACAATGAATAATGCCACGAAGTTAATCGTCAACTGAAATACGATGAAACGCTGTATATTCTTATATAATGAACGTCCCCACATCACAGCTGTACCGATACTGTTGAAAGAGTCATCTAACAATGTGATATCGCTTGCTTCTTTGGCAACAGATGTTCCTGTTCCCATAGACAATCCCACCTGTGCATGGTTTAAGGCCGGAGCATCATTTGTTCCGTCGCCCGTCACGGCTACCACTGCGCCTTTCTGTTGCAATAGCTGAACCAAACGTTGCTTGTCGGTAGGGCGGGCACGCGACATAATCTTCAAATCCAGAACCCGGTCGAGAGCTTCCTTGTCCGTCAGGTCTGCAAAAGCTGAGCCTGTAATACGGTTACGCTCCGTATCCTCCGATTTCCACAAACCAATCTGTCGTGCTATTTCGGTTGCCGTACCCGGCGTATCTCCCGTAACTATCTTGACACCGATACCCGCCGACTGACATTTTGCGACTGCCGCAGGCACATCCGGACGTATAGGGTCACTGATAGCCACAACGCCGAGGAAAGACAAATCATTCTCTGCAACCAATGCCACACAGTCGACCGGTTCCGTATCATCTACTATCTTATAGGCAAAACCAAGCGTACGCATCGCCATATTCTGATAGTTCAGCAGCTGAGTCTCTACCGTAGAACGATATTCTACCGCATCCACTCGCTTCCCATCCAAAAGCACTTCCTTACATTTTCCCAATACGATTTCGGGAGCACCCTTTACATAAAGTATTCTCTTTCCAATCAGAGGAGACTGTACCAATGTTGCCATGAATTTCCGTTCCGTAGAGAAAGTCAACTGGTCAAGTACCTTTACAGCCTCTCTCAACTCCAGATAATTACGCTTTTGGCTGTCGAGCCACAAAAGCAAAGCCACCTCGGTCGGATTACCTACTCCTTTGGGCTTCTCTCCCGGAACCATTTCCTCCAGAAAAGCAGTGGAATTGGCACTGATGCCCTCTATTACCAGTTTACTTAAATCATCTTCTCCTATTTCCCGTCCGTTCTTCAATCCGTAAAAGTTCGGTTCGTACACTTGCATCAGGTTTTGTGTCAGCGTACCCGTCTTGTCCGTACAGATAACGGTAATCGCGCCCATTGTTTCGCAAGCGTGCATCTTTCGCACCAGGTTATTGGTGGAAAGCATACGGCGCATATTCAACGCCAGGCTAAGCGTCACACTCATGGGCAAACCTTCCGGAACAGCAACCACAATCAAAGTTACCGCCATCATAAAGTACTGCAAAGTAGCTTTCAGAGCAGGTAGCCATTGCTCAAAAGTATGGAAAGATGTAAAATCATAAACCAGAACTACATCTTTAATAAAGAAGATAGCAAATGCAAGACCGGCTACCGAGAAACCGATTTTTCCTATGAGATTGGCAAGTTTTGTAAGCTGAATATTCAGTGGGGTTGGCTCAGTACTTTGCTCCGTACTCTGGCGGGCTACTTTCCCAATTTCCGTAGCATCACCTACAGACTCTACACGCATAACTCCATGTCCATCAACTACCGTTGTTCCGCGCAACACACGATTGGAAGCATAAGTGGCTTCTTCATCAAAATCGGCTTCTATAATAGTCTTGGCAATCACCGGCTCACCTGTAAGATTGGATTCGTTTACTTGCAGAGAGATGGCTTCCAACAGCTCACCGTCAGCAGGGATTTCCTCTCCGGTTTCCAGAATAATAATATCGCCGACTACCACATCCTTACGGGGAATCTCCTGTACACGTCCGTTACGAATAACCTTCACCAAGGTTTCCTCGTTTACCGCATTCAGTAAATCGAACTTTTTATTGGCATCGTATTCAAAGAAAAAACCGATACCGGTGGCCAATAAAATAGCGGCTATGATACCGATTGTTTCGGCATATTCGTTCTCCACTATGGAAATAATCAAGGAAAAGAAAGCGGCAACGAGCAGTACTCTTACTACCGGATCTTCAAACTTTTCTAAATATAGTTTCCACAAAGACGGACGCTTCGGGGGCGTCAAAAGGTTTACACCATGTTCAGTACGACTCTTCCGTACTTCATCGTCAGTAAGCCCGACGTGATAAAAATCATCCTTTGTTGCAGTCATGCAAATCGTTAGGTTTAAATTGAATTGCAAAAATACAACAATAATTTGTATAGCGAATGTTATTAAATCTTTTTATAGGTTTTACAAATTCAGCTCCTCTTTTTTAATTATTCCAATTTCCAAGGCAAAGTAAACCAGAAAGTAGAGCCTTCTCCAAGTTTTGACTCAACACCTATCTCACCACCCAATTTGCGAACGATTGTCTGGCAAATGGAAAGTCCGAGTCCCGTACCTTTCTTCGTCTGTTCCAGTTTTACAAAACGGTCAAATATATGAGCAACCTTTTCTTCGGGAATCCCGCTTCCTGTATCCTTCACATAAATATACAGTCCGCTTTCACAAGACCGATATCCCAGTGTAATACTACCTTCCGACGTAAACTTCATAGCATTCGTCATAAAGTTAGAAATGACTTGTGCGATTCGGTTTCTATCCGTATACATCATACATTCTGACTGCGAAACCTCACGCACGATTTTAACAGCAGAACGTTCTTCATTCAGCCTCATCCTGAATTGCTGTTCTATGTCAAACACAAGCTGATTAATATCCACATCAGACAAAACAAATTCCAGTGTGCCCGCTTCTATTTTCGATAAATCCAATATATCCGCTATCAATTGCTGCAATAATTCATTGTTGGTGCGTACAATCTCCATAAACTGCGCTTTCTCTTCATCAGTAGAAGCAGAAGCCAATAGTTCTGAGAAACCTACAATCGCATTCAAAGGAGTACGTATCTCATGACTCATATTCGCCAAAAAGACCGATTTGGAATAATCCGCCTGTTCTGCCTTCTTCCTCGCTTCCTTCAATTCCATTTCCACCTGTTTCAAATGGGTAATATCATGTACCGTTATTACCATACAATCCTTACCTTCTATTTGCATAAACTCACCGGAAATATGAGCTTCGCATTCAGCAACTCTATCCTGCGCTCCTCTTATATTCAAGATAGCATCCAAGTCGGTGAAACATTGCTTGGTTAGGAAAGTATTCTCAATTGTCCGTCTTACAGGACATTGTCCACATAACTCATGCGTACCGCATCCTTTGGTAGAAGACATTGCATTGTTACATCTAAGTAAATCTCCCACCCGTTGTGTAATGGAGGGCTTGGGTACTCCGACAATATCATAATAATTAGTATAAAATACCGTAAAATCGCGGTTTATCAGTAGAACATAGGCATGAATGTTTCGCATTATTGCCCGAAAAAGCCCATCAGTCATCTCCATAAAGGTGTGTTTTTAAGGTTGAGATAACAAATGTACCTTTTTTTAATTGAACAATAAACAAAAAGGGTATTTTAATTGTTATTAAAGAAGAATTTTAAAAAAGAACATTATGGAAAAGTACATCTGCACTATTTGTGAATATGTTTATGACCCGGAACAGGGAGATCCGGAAAGCGGAATAGAACCGGGAACTGCATTTGAAGACCTTCCCGATGATTGGGTTTGCCCTCTATGTGGAGTAGGCAAAGATGAATTTGAGAAAGCGTCCTAAGACGCTTTCTTTTCTTTTATATCACTACTGGCTTCCACTACATTGACTACGTAGTCGCCCAGCTTTTCACATTCAGCAATAATATCCATATAATAGACACCCATCTGATAATCATATTCCTTGTTATTAACATCAAGGATATTCTGATTCTTCAACTGATTGCGATAATTATTGATTTCATTTTCAATATTAAACGATTTATTCACATCAATACCTTGATGTTCCGAACGTTCTACTACCACAATCATTTGTCCAAGAGCGTCGTCAGTCAACTTCATCATAAAATGGATATGCTCGTATTGCTTCTCTGTAAATTCCAAATTCGCCTGACGCTTACGATTAATAGTACGCGCCAAGTTATAACAGCTGTCACCTATGCTTTCTATCTCCGTCACCTCCCGCAGCATAGCCCGGATTTGCAACTTACTTTCAGAACTCAAACGCCCTTCTGACACTTGGTTCAGATAATTCGCAATCTCCAGTTCCATACTGTCACTGATATTCTCATATTTCTCTATCCGGCTGAACAATTTATTGAAATCATCATCTTTATCGGTATGCAACAAGTCACGTACCATACCGAACATACGATGCGTACGTTCGGCAAACAAATGAATCTCCTTGCTTGCCTGCAGAATGGAAAGTTCTGCTGTAGAAAGCATACCACCCGTAATAAAGCGCAAACGATATTCTTCGTCCTGTTCCTTCTGTGGTATAATGGCACAAACCGTACGTTCTATAAACTTCACAAACCATATTAATATCAGCACATTGCATATATTAAAACATGTATGGAAAGCTGACAGTTTAAATGAAACGGCAACAGCCGGATCTTTAGTTCCCATTACATTGTCTACAAACCAAGCTACTCCTTGAGTAAAAGGCACGAACAGGCACAACACCCATATTACACCGAATACATTAAATACCAGATGCGCCAATGCAGCCCTCCTAGCCTGCGTGTTACCGGTCAGAGCTGCAAGATTGGCTGTTATGGTTGTACCTATATTTTCACCGAGAACCAATGCAGCTCCCAATTCAAAGCTAATCCAACCGTTAGCACACATAATAAGGGTTATTGCCATCGTTGCTGCAGAAGCCTGCACAATCATGGTTAATATAGTTCCTATGAATACAAACAAAAGAATAGATAAATAGCCCATATCGGTATAATCCTGTACAAAAGCCAACATATCAGGATTATGTCTCAAGTCGGGAGCATTGGACTGCAATAAAGAAAGCCCCATAAAAAGGAAAGAAAAACCAAAAATAAATTCACCGATGGACTTACGGGCGCTTTTTTGAGAGAACATGAGAGGAATGCCAAAGGCTAAAAGAGGGAGGGCAAAAGCTGCGATGTCTACTTTAAATCCTAATGCAGAAATAATCCAGGCTGTAACAGTAGTACCAATATTGGCTCCCATAATTACACCGATAGACTGTGACAAAGTCAGCAACCCGGCATTGACAAAACTCACCACCATAACGGTAGTTGCTGAGGAAGACTGGATAAGTGCCGTAATAAGCACACCTGTCAGGACACCGGTCACCCGGTTGGTCGTCATAGCGGTTAAAATCTTCCGCAAGCGGTCGCCGGCGAATTTTTGAAGTCCCTCACTCATAATTTTCATCCCGTAGAGGAACAATGCCAATGAGCCAAGCAGCTTTAAAAAATCATAAAAAGAATATTCCATCTTTAATTAGTTAAAGTGTTTCGTTGTGCCATTTGTTATTATGTCTTATATTTAACGTGTTAATCACTCCAAAAAAAGACATCATGAAACATATGTTACAAATTTGTTGCAAAAATAATAATATTTATAAAGAATTCCCTATAGGAAGCTCACTTTTGGATATTTATTACGGTTTTAATCTTAATTTTCCCTACCAAGTAGTCAGTGCTAAGGTAAATAACCGTTCCGAAGGACTAAATTTTCGGGTATATAATAATAAAGATGTAGAATTTCTGGATGTGCGAGATTCTTCCGGTATGCGTACTTATGTCCGTTCACTTTGCTTTATCTTATATAAGGCTGTCAGTGAATTATTTCCGGAAGGAAAGTTGTTTGTAGAGCATCCCGTATCCAAAGGCTATTTCTGCAATCTTCGCATCGGACGTCCTATTGAATTGGAAGATGTATCTGCCATCAAAAAAAGGATGCAGGAAATTATTGCCAAAGATATCCCATTTCACCGTACCGAATGCCACACTACCGAGGCTGTGCGGGTATTCAGCGAACGAGGAATGAACGACAAGGTAAAATTGCTGGAAACATCCGGTTCTATATATACCTATTATTATACGCTGGGAAGCACTGTAGATTACTATTACGGTAATTTATTGCCCAGTACGGGGTTTATCAAGCTGTTCGACATCGTGAAGTATTATGACGGTCTCTTACTACGCATCCCAAACAAAGAAAATCCTACAGTGCTGGAAGAAGTGGTGAAGCAAGAGAAAATGCTTGATGTATTCAAAGAGCATCTACGCTGGAACTATATCATGGGACTAAGCAATGTGGGCGACTTCAACCTTGCTTGCGAAGAAGGACATGCAACCGACTTGATTAATGTAGCGGAAGCTCTTCAAGAAAAGAAAATAGCTCAGATTGCCGATGAAATCTATCACCGAGGAGAAAATGGAGACCGCGTAAAACTGGTATTAATCTCCGGTCCTTCTTCATCAGGAAAAACAACTTTCAGCAAACGACTCTCTGTCCAATTAATGACCAACGGCCTACGCCCTTATCCCATTTCATTAGATAATTATTTTGTAGACCGCGAAGAAACGCCGCTTGATGAAAATGGTAACTATGATTATGAATCCCTCTACGCACTCGATTTGGGATTATTCAACAATCAATTGCAAGCTTTACTACGGGGAGAAGAGGTAGAGTTGCCGCGATTTAACTTCACACTCGGCAAGAAAGAATATAAAGGAGATAAATTACGCATTGACGAGCACACCATTCTTATATTGGAAGGTATCCACGCTCTGAACCCGGAACTTACTCCGCAGATACCCGCCGAAAACAAATACAAAATTTATGTTTCCGCATTAACCACTATTTCACTCGATGACCACAACTGGATTCCAACAACGGACAACCGTTTGTTGCGTCGCATTATCCGTGACTTCAACTACCGTGGATATTCAGCTCAAGAAACTATTTCACGCTGGCCCAGTGTACGTGCAGGAGAGGACAAATGGATATTCCCCTATCAAGAGAATGCCGATGTCATGTTTAATTCAGCTTTATTGTTTGAGTTTGCCGTACTACGTTGCCATGCAGAGCCCATACTCACCGGTGTGCCGCGCAATTGCCCCGAATATGCCGAAGCCTACCGCCTCATGAAGTTCATCAAATACTTTACACCGGTACAGGATAAGGAAATTCCGCCAACATCTTTATTAAGGGAATTCTTAGGCGGCAGCAGCTTCAAATATTAGTTCATTCATCAATAAGGGAATTTATAGACTTTTGTATACAACATAGCAAAGAAATATTTAACTTTGTGTGCAAATAAAACAAACATACGTATAATGAAAAGAATCATTACAATACTTTTTACGGCACTTTTTTTCCTGTATGCCCAAACCTATGCACAAAGTCGTGCTGATGAACTAATGAAACAAGCGCAAGAAAGCCTTGCCAAAAAAGAATATATCAAAGCCCGCTACCTCTTCTTACAAGCCTACAACTCTTTTGCCTCACAAGAGAAATACGCTCCAGCTGTAGAATGCGGCGTCAATGCCAGTGCACTTTACCATCGCGAAAATTATTATAAAGAAGCTTTCGAGCTACTGCGCAGTGCCGAACAGTTAGTAGGAACCGGCGAACAGAAACTTCAAAAGAGTCTCCCGAATCTGCGTTTCCACATCACTAAAGAGCGGTTGCAAATGTACATCAATACCAAGAATCCATCTCGCGCTAAGGAACAGTTGAATAAGTTGGGAGAAGCAGCACAGGCAGCCAAAAGCGACTCCCTAAACAATGATTTCCTGTATACCCAAGCCAACTATTACTATACTTTCGGCATGAATTCACAGGGAGACACAGCTTTCAAGAAATTGATAGAGCAGTACAAGCAACAAAAGAATTATGCCAAAGTGGACGAATGCTACAAAACCCTCATAGGCATTGCCCGTAAAGCAAACAATGCGGGCTTGGTGGCACGCACCTATGATAAATATATTATTTGGACAGACTCAGTCAAAGCACTCACCGCGCAAGATGAACTGAATGTACTGAAAAGGAAATACGATGAAAGTCTGGCTACCATTCAGGAAAAAGACGATTCCCTCTCCGCCAAACAATACATTATCATCGGACTTTGCATATTGGCAGCCATTTTAGCGGCAGCATTAGTGATAGGAACTATCATATTGTTACGTTTCATCCTATTGACACGTAAACAAAAGAAGGCAATCAGCATAGCCAATGAGCACAATGAATTAAAAACCAAGTTCATTCAGAATATCTCTGCCCAAATGAAGCCGACTTTAGACACCCTTGACCCGAAACTACCCGGTGTACAGGCATTGCATACTTTCTCCGGTCACATCCAAGAGTTATCCGAGTTGGAAAACAGCTTATCAGAACCATATGAAATGGAGGAAAAGAATGTTTCAACTTTCTGTGAAAACGTTATGGACAAAATACGGGGTAAGGTACAAGAAGACGTAACTCTCACTGTAAATGCTCCCAAGCTGAATGTAAAACTCAATCCGGAACATTTGGAACGTATCTTAGTGCATTTATTGGAGAATGCTGCCGAATATACCCCCACAGGTGGAAAGATATGGTTGGACTTCAAGAAGCGCGGCGCCCACACTCACCAGTTCATTATCAGTGATACCGGTTGCGGCATCCCCGAAGAACAACGTGAAGAGATATTCAAACCTTTCACCGAAGTAAAAGACCTGACGCAAGGCGACGGTTTAGGACTGCCTATCTGTTCGCTGATTGCCACCAAAATGAACGGCAACTTGACACTGGACAGCAGCTATACGAAAGGGGCACGATTTATATTGGAGTTACACGCTTAGATAGTTGAGAGTTGAAAGTTACTATGCAGCATAATAGCGCAGCTAACTTTCAACTCTCAACTATCAGCTTTCAACTACCTCAACGCTTCCACTTCTTCCGGTGTCAATGGAATCTTTTTGCCTAAGCGGCGTGCACCGGTTTCCGTTATCAGATAATCTTCTTCATTGCGGATACCGCCAAAATTACGGTACTCTTCCACTTTATCATAGTTGATGAAATCTTTAAACTTCTTTTCTCCTTTCCAAAGGTCTATCAGTTCGGGGATAAAGTAGATGCCCGGTTCAACGGTATGTACAAAGCCCGGTTCCAGAGGGATAGCAAGGCGCTGGCTCTTACGACCGAACTGCGTACTCTTAGGCTGACCGTTGTAACCTACCCAAATCTCTCCGAAGTTTTCCATATCATGCACATCCAGTCCCATCATATGTCCCAATCCATGAGGATAGAACAAGGCATGCGCACCTTCGCACACGGCATCTTCGGCATTACCTTTCATCAGGCCAAGTTCTTTCATTCCCTCTACCATAACGCGGGCGGAAAGATCATAAACATCCATGTAAGGAATGCCCGGACGAAGCGCCTTGACCGATTCCAGATGCATTGCATTCTGAATTTCATAAACGGCGCGCTGGCGCGGAGTAAATATTTTATCAGCAGGAATGGTGGAAGACATATCACCCGCGTAGCCCGACTCCACTTCCGCACCGGCGTCAATCAGGAATAAATCTCCCGGCTTCACCTTATTGCCATGATAGTGGTTGTGCAAAGTCTGCCCATTGATAGTAGCAATCGTTGCAAAAGAAAGCTCACAATTATTGGATTCCGCCACCCGGTTCATTTCCGCTACGACTTCGTATTCGTACATGCCCGGACGGAGCACCTTCATCGCCGTAATATGCATATCAGCCGTCACATTGCACGCCTTTTCTATTTCCTCTATTTCTTCGGCAGACTTATAACTGCGCTGCGCCACAATCGCACGAATAAAAGGGACAGAACCTTCCTGGCGTACCGGCGGAATACCCAGCCAGTCCATCAGTTTCAATTTATGTTCCGCCCTATAAGGAGGAAGATAATGTATAGTCTGCCCTTTACGCACCGCTTTATGAAGATAGTTCACAATTTCGAAAGAAGGCATCACGTCCGCTATTCCCACACGTTCACTCTTCTCTTTCAAGGTGGGCTGAGTACCCATCCAGACAATATGGTCAATCGTCAGTTCATCTCCAAAAATAATATCCTTGTCCTCGTCAATATCAATAATCGCCGACAAACCGGCAAACGATAAACCAAAATAATACAAGAATGTGGAATCCTGCCGATAACGGAAAGTATTATCTTCATAATGCAGTCCTTGCTCGTCATTACCCAAGAACAGCAACACTCCTGAGCCTATATTTTTCTTCAGCAGGGCTCGACGCTGCATATACGTTTCTTTAGCAAACATAACGTTTCTGTTTTTTAGTTCATACAGCAAAGATAAGAACAAAAATGCAACCAAGCTGTGGCTTTCTTGTTAAATATAATAAGAGAAGATTTCTCGTTCCCGAACTATTCACTATTTTTGCAAAAAGTGCGAAGATAAAACTTATCTTTGCAGCATGTAAATAAAGTAAAGTATGGCACAAGGCTCCCGACAAATACAGACCCAGGCGCAACAGCAGATACAAACGCTGTCGCCACAGCAGATTCTGGTAGTAAAGCTATTGGAACTTCCGGCAATAGAACTGGAAGACCGTGTACGTGCCGAACTTCTGGAAAACCCTGCACTGGAAGAAGGAAAGGATGATACTGCCAGTGATGAATACTCCGATACTCCCGATGCAGACTCCAACGCAGAAGACGGCGGAGACACCGATTATGATTCGTTAAGCGACTACCTCAACGAAGACGACATACCCGACTATAAATTACAGGAAAACAACCGCAGTAAAGGAGAACAAGCCGAGGAAATCCCTTTCTCCGACGCAACTTCTTTCTATGAAACCTTGAAGGAACAGTTGGGCGAACGCAATCTCACCGAGCATCAACATGAACTGGCCGAGTACCTTGTCGGTTCATTGGACGACGACGGTCTGTTGCGCAAGTCGTTAGACAGTATCAGCGATGAACTTGCCATCTATGCAGGCATTGAAGCTAGCACTGAAGAACTGGAAGAAGTATTGAAGATTATCCAAGATTTCGACCCGGCAGGACTGGGAGCCCGCAATTTGCAAGAATGCCTCCTTATCCAGATACGGCGCAAGATAGAGCAGCAACACTTTACCCCCAATCCGTTGCTTTACATCGAAGAAGCTATTATAGCCGAATGCTACGAAGAGTTCACCCGCAAGCATTGGGACAAGATACAACAGAAACTTGGTTTGGAAGAAGAAGCCTTCCAGCAAGCCATAAAAGAAATCTGCAAACTGAATCCGCGTCCGGGTGCATCATTAGGCGAAGCTATCGGCAAAAACCTGCAACAAATCGTGCCCGATTTCATTGTAGATACGTATGACGACGGCACTATCAACCTGTCGCTCAACAATCGGAACGTACCCGAACTCCGTATGAGCCGCGACTTCACCGAAATGGTAGAGGAACACACCAAGAACAGGGCAAATCAGTCCAAAGAATCCAAAGAGGCCATGATGTTTCTGAAACAGAAAATGGATGCGGCACAGGGATTTATCGATGCCGTCAAGCAACGCCAGAATACCCTGATGACTACCATGCAGGCCATCATCGACCTGCAGCGTCCCTTCTTTCTCGAAGGCGATGAGTCATTGCTCCGCCCCATGATTTTGAAAGATGTTGCCGAACGTACGGGGCTTGACATTTCAACCATATCCCGTGTCAGCAACAGTAAATACGTACAGACCAACTACGGCATTTATCCATTGAAATTCTTCTTCAATGACGGATACGTAACGGAAGACGGTGAGGAAATGTCCGTTAGGGAGATACGGAAAATTCTCAAAGAGTGCATCGACAACGAGGACAAGAAAAAGCCTTACACCGACGATGAATTGACCGAGATACTCAAAGAAAAAGGATACCCGATTGCCCGCCGTACCGTGGCTAAATACCGCCAGCAATTGAATATTCCGGTAGCGAGGCTGCGAAAGTAGAGGCAAAAGGTGATTAAGTGTTAGAGTGATAATGCAAAAATAAAGAAATGGCAGTAGAACAACATATTATAACTGACAGAACCCTCATCAGGACGGCTAAGATAGTTTCGGTGATATTCACACCGTTTTCCATACCATTCTTGGCATTCCTGATTCTATTTGTATTCTCATACTTGCGCATCATGCCCCTGCAATACAAGCTGATTGTACTGGGAGTAGTGTATTGCTTTACAATCCTTATGCCCACACTGACTATTTTCCTTTTTCGCAAGATAAACGGATTCAGTCCCGAAGACTTAACGGAACGGAAACGGAGATATGTACCTTTCATTCTGACCATTACTTCCTATATATTCTGCCTTCTCATGATGCACCGGTTGAATATTCCCTGGTATATGACAGGGATTATCCTCGCTGCTCTTATCATGATGGTTATCTGCGTTATTGTCAACCTGAAATGGAAACTCAGCGAGCATATGGCAGGAGCCGGCGCCATAATAGGCGGGTTGGTTGCTTTCAGCGCCTTGTTCGGGTATAATCCGATAAGCTGGTTATGTATCTTCATCCTTATTGCAGGCGTATTGGGTACGGCACGAATCATCCTGCAGCACCATACGCTTGGCGAGGTAATGGGAGGATTTGCCGTAGGGCTGGTTTGCTCTCTGTTGGTACTGCATCCCTTCAGTAAATTGATGTTCCGTTTATTCAGTATATTCTTATTTTAAATATTAACTCTTAAAACTAACGATTATGAATTTTCCTAATGATGTAAAGTACACGAAAGAGCATGAATGGATTCGCCTGGAAGGTGATGTAGCTTATGTAGGAATCACAGACTATGCCCAAGAGCAACTGGGCGACATCGTATTTGTCGACATCCAGACAGTAGGCGAAACATTGGCTGCCGATGAGGTATTCGGTACCATCGAAGTGGTAAAAACCATTTCCGACCTATTCTTGCCCGTTGCAGGAGAAGTTTTGGAACAGAATGAAACGTTGGAAGAGCAACCTGAACTGGTAAATAAAGACCCTTACGGCGAAGGCTGGCTCATTAAAATCAAACCTGCTGCCGATGCGGATTTCAACAGTCTGCTGGACGCCGAAGCATACAAAGCATTGATTAACGATTAATAAATTAAATAATATGTCTCCAATTGTCAGTATCATCATGGGCAGCACTTCCGACCTTCCTGTAATGGAAAAGGCCGCACAGTTGCTCAATGATTTACATGTACCGTTCGAAATGAACGCTCTCTCTGCGCACCGCACACCGGAAGCGGTAGAAGAATTTGCCAAAGGCGCCCGTAAGCGCGGCATTAAGGTTATTATCGCCGCTGCCGGCATGGCTGCCGCCCTGCCCGGTGTCATTGCAGCCAATACAACGCTGCCTGTAATCGGCGTACCCATAAAAGGCTCTGTACTCGATGGCGTAGATGCACTGTATTCCATCATCCAGATGCCTCCGGGCATTCCTGTAGCCACTGTAGCTATCAACGGAGCAATGAATGCGGCTATTCTTGCAGTGCAAATGCTCGCCTTAAGCAACGACGAACTGGCGGAAGCCTTTACCGCTTACAAAGAGGGTCTGAAAAAGAAAATCGTGAAAGCAAACGAAGACCTGAAAGAAGTGAGATACGAGTATAAAGTAAACTAAACACTAACAACGTGGATATATTCAATTATTCCCGACGGGAAACATCAGAAGTGAATATCGGAGCCACCCCTATGGGCGGCTCCAATCCTATCCGCATACAGAGCATGACCAACACTTCCACGCAGGATACCGATGCATGTGTAGCGCAGGCCAAACGCATTGTGGATGCCGGTGGAGAGTACGTACGTCTCACCACTCAGGGCATCAAGGAAGCCGAGAACCTGATGAACATCAACGCTGCCCTACGCCAAGACGGTTATATGACACCGCTGGTGGCCGATGTACATTTCAATCCGAAAGTAGCCGATGTTGCCGCACAATATGCGGAAAAGGTTCGCATCAATCCGGGAAATTATGTAGATGCCGCACGTACTTTCAAGCATTTGGAGTACACCGATGAAGAGTATGCACAAGAAGTCCGGAAAATACGCGACCGCTTCATCCCCTTCCTGAACATCTGCAAAGCCAATCATACAGCCATCCGCATCGGTGTCAATCACGGTTCATTATCCGATCGCATTATGTCACGCTATGGGGATACTCCCGAAGGTATGGTAGAATCGTGTATGGAATTCCTGCGAATCTGCGTAGCGGAAAACTTCATGAATGTAGTGATTTCCATCAAAGCATCCAACACGGTAATCATGGTGAAAACCGTGCGTTTGCTTGCCCACATAATGGAAAAAGAAGGGATGCACTTCCCCCTCCACCTCGGTGTAACGGAGGCTGGAGACGGTGAGGACGGACGCATCAAGTCTGCCTTAGGCATCGGGGCTTTATTGGCCGACGGCTTAGGCGACACTATCCGCGTATCTTTAAGTGAAGCTCCCGAAGCCGAAATTCCTGTCGCCCGAAAGTTGGCGGACTATATTGTGCAGCGCCACAACCATCCGTACATACCGGGAGCGGTAGCTCCGGACTTTCATTATCTCTCTCCTGAGCGCAGAACCACAACAGCCGTACACAATATAGGCGGAGACAATCTCCCCGTAGTCATTTCCGCGCGTTTGGACGGAGACATGGATTTTAATCCGCAGTTTATGCCCGATTACGTATACGTCGGACGCCAACTGCCCGAACATCCTGTTGAAGGAACGCAATACATCATTGATGCCGACCTTTGGGAAGGGAAAGCCAATACATGGCCGGCTTTCAAGGGTGAGCAACTGCCGTTTATCAGCGGATGCAATGCGTCGCTGAAGTTCCTGTTCATCACCTATATGGGGCTGAATGACGAAGTGATTGCCGGCTTGAAGTATCATCCGGAAGTAGTGCTTGTGGCTCAAAGCAACCATCCCAACCGATTAGGCGAATATCGTGCGTTGGCACATCAGCTGATTAATGAAGGATTAAAGAACCCTCTCGTTTTCTTCCAGCATTATGCCGAGAATGAAACGGAAAACCTGCAAATCAAGTCGGCAGCCGATATGGGCGCACTTATTATCGACGGATTCTGCAATGGAATCTTCCTGTTCAACCAAAACGGCGGAAAGGGTGATAAAACAATAAGCAACAAGGTGATAGATGCCACAGCCTTCGGTATTCTGCAGGCAGGGCGCATCCGTACCAGCAAGACGGAATATATTTCCTGCCCGGGTTGCGGCCGCACACTCTATGACCTTGAAAGTACCATTGCCCGCATCAAACAAGCGACATCACATCTAAAGGGGCTTAAAATCGGTATTATGGGTTGTATAGTCAATGGTCCCGGCGAAATGGCAGATGCCGACTACGGATATGTAGGTGCCGGACGGGGGAAAATCAGCCTTTACAAGAAGAAAGAATGCATTGAAAAGAACATCCCCGAAGAGGAAGCTGTAGAAAAGCTAATCGAACTAATCAAGAAGAACGGGGATTACGTTGAGAAATAATCATCCCTGCATAATGAAAAGGGTAAAACGAATTTTAGTTCTCACTCCGTTGAATGACAGAATGAGAACTAAAATTCGTTTTGATACTTCACTTAAAAACAAAGTCCATAAAGGCTCTTTTTATTTCTCCTTTTTGCTCTCATCCGGTCTCACCGAGGGAGCGCTAAGCATCTCTTTATATTTTTCCGGGGCTGTCAATATCTTGACGGCTTCTTTCAAATCGTCATCGTCTTTTAGCTGTTGGACAATGCCCCCGCGCTGATAATAATAGCGTTTAATAATCTCCACGGCAATCATATCCTTGATGTCCTTTGAGAAATGGTCAAGGTCACGGTTCAGATTGTGAGATAATTTCTTCTCCAAAGCCTTGAACTCATCCGATGCGTCCGTCAAATACCCTTCAAACTCTGCCATCTCTTTCAGGCTCTTCAACATTTTCTCAGTCTGCTGGTCATATTTGAAATCAGCCTTTTGCACCATTGCCTTGAAGTCGGCATAGTCGGCATCAGTAATCTTGAAATCCTTGGGTGCAGGAACTGTGGGGTGCTTCAAGCAATATTCTGTGGCATAGTTAAATATCAGGTTATCATTCACCAGGTAGAACAAGATATTAGGCAACTTATCCTGCTTGACGGCAATATCCGGAGTAACCCCTCCGCCATCACGCACTTCGCGCCCTGCAGCCGTATGGAACACTGTTGTCAGACTATCCGGAATACGCCCTACACTGCCGTCTTCATTGCGGTGCTTATAGTCGATAGCCTGCACGCAGCGGCCACTCGGAATATAATACTTGGAAGTTGTCAGTTTCATCGTACCGCCATAAGGCAACGGACGGGTTGTCTGTACAAGTCCCTTTCCGAACGTACGGTTACCCACCACCACGGCACGGTCGTAATCCTGCAATGCACCTGCCAGGATTTCCGATGCGGAAGCTGTTGCACTGTTCACCAATACAGCCAGCGGAATCTCCAAATCCAGCGGTTCACGCAAGGTCTTGTATGTATTGCCTGCCTGTTTGATTTTTCCCTTTGTCGTTACCAACGTTTTGCCGCGCGGCAGGAAGAAGTTGGCTATTTCCACCGCTTCGTCCAACAAGCCGCCGCCATTATTACGCAAGTCTATAACCAACGAAGTAATTCCCTGTTTCTTCAAATCAAGAAATGCCTGTTTGAACTCTTTGGAAGGATTTCCGGAGAACGTGCTCAGATTGATGTAGCCTATGTTATTATCCAACTTCGCATAATAAGGAATAAAAGGCAATTGAATGGAACGGCGAACGATGTCGAACTCCAACGGCTGCTCCTTACCCGGACGCTGCACTTTCAGCTTGAAGCTCGTCCCCACCTGCCCGCGAAGCATCTCGCTCACTTCTTGGTTATTCTTTCCTGCAAGGTCTTTGCCGTCAATCTCCATGAGAACATCACCGGCTTTCAAACCTACGGTAGCTGCGGGCATATTTTCATAAGGCTCGGCTATCATGGAACGTTTCAGTTTGGTATTCCAAGTTATGATAGAACCGATACCTCCATACGAGTTTTTCAACATCTGCTCCAGCTCGCTTTGGTCGTCTTCCGGAAAATATTGCGTATAAGGGTCGAGTGAATACAGCATAGACTCGATACCTGTACGAATCGTCTTGTTCGGGTCTATTGTATCTACATAGAACATATCCAGCTCCTTCACAATAGAATTGAATATATCCAAGTTCTTTGCAACCTGAAAACTACGGCTGTCTCCGCTTTTAAATCCGAAAAAGAAACTTACGCCTACTACCAGCAATAGGACGGCTATCCAACGTATTTTTAAATATTTCATATATCCTCTAATTTATCATTATAATATCTTCCTTTATCTTTTCCCATTTTGAATCCGGCAACTCCGTTCCAACCACCTGTATTACCTCTCCCGACAAGACAGCGCCTATCTTTCCGCACTTCTCCAAAGAATATCCGCAAGTCAGCCCATACAGAAAACCCGCCGCAAAGAAATCCCCGGCTCCTGTGGTATCAACCACCCGCTCCACCGGTACAGCCTCAACATACACCTCTTCCGTCCCCTTGCGAATTAACGAACCGCGCGAACCGACCTTTACAATGGCAATACTACACATTTTAGCGATAATATCCAATGCTTCCTCGGGTTCTTTCCCGGTAAATGCTTTCGCCTCTTCTTCGTTGGCAAAGACAATATCCACATATTTATTGACCAACAAAGAGAAAAACTCATGATCGCCCGCCACAATATTATAACTCGCCATATCCAAGCAAACCTGTAAGCCGGCTTCCTTAGCCAGTTCGATGGCACGAAGAATCATGTCGTGCTCCTGCACCAGATACCCTTCTATAAACAGATAAGTATATCCTCTGAACATTTCCAAGGACAAATCTTCCGCTTTCAGTGTAGATGCCGCCCCTAAATAGGTGCCGAAAGTACGCTCCCCGTCCGGAGATATAAAAGTAGAAGCCACCCCCGAAGGTAGTGTATCGGAAAGTAATAAATTAGCTTCCGTTCCACGTTTTAACAAACTTTCCCGATAAAAGTTACCGTAAGAATCATTATTTATCTTCCCGATAAATCCGGTGCCCACTCCAAGCTGCGCCATCCCCCGAATTGCGTTTCCGGCAGAGCCACCGGTTGCCAAATGCGTTTTCACCCGGCTAAAGTATCTATTGATTTTCAGCAATTTATCTTCATCTATAAGAGTCATGCTACCTTTGGGCAACTCCATTTCCGCTAAGATTTCATCACTGTCAAGGGTTGCTAACACATCGACCAATGCGTTTCCCAATCCAATTATTTTGTCCATTCCTGATATTTTTTTTGCAAAGATATTGCATATTTCAAAATATCCTATTACTTTTGCAGCGCATTTGAGAAAAAACAACATTCTTCCTTAGCTCAGTCGGTTAGAGCATCTGACTGTTAATCAGAGGGTCCTTGGTTCAAGTCCAAGAGGAAGAGCAAAAAGGTTCGTCAGTGCGGCGAACCTTTTTTGTTTCCCATAAATCACATCTGTCAAGAATCGGCTACGGCAAGCGTCAGTATACTGATACGTATCCCTGCCACATCCCGAAACGCATCGGCACACGCCGTAGTGGTGGCTCCGGTAGTAAGCACGTCATCCACCAGCAAGATATGCTTTCCAACAAAACGTTCGGGACAGCGGAGCTGAAAGATACCGTCTACATTCTCCCACCGTTCATAAGCGGATTTGCTTGTCTGCGTCTCCGTATGCTTGTTCCGCACTACAGAAGAGGCGTCCAGAGGAATATCCGTAACCGCTGCAATACCTTTGGCAACACACTCACTCTGGTTGTAGCCGCGTATCCGTTTTTTGCGGGGATGCAAAGGAACGGGAACAACCACATCTACATCGCGAAAGAAACCCGAAGCCACTAATTCCGCCGCCATAAAGCGGCCCATTGTCTCACCCAAGTCCTTTCGACCGCCATATTTCAGTTGATGCAGTATACGGCGGAAATCACTGCCCTTATGATAGAAGAAATAAGAAGTGGCACGCTCCAAAGGAAGTTTCCCCCAGAACATACGTTCCACCGGATTATCCGTACGAAGATGATAGTCCGTACGGGGCAGGTCCATATTACATTTCAGGCAAATAGCCTCCTCTCCCTCCTGCAAGGGCGTACCACACACGGCGCACTGACGGGAAAAGAACAAATGGAGAAAAGATAAGAACCAAGTTTTAAGTGTGTTTTCCATACTATATAGAAGAGATAGTCGTAAAAATGCCCTGCCGTACGTGCTATATTGCAAACGTTACCGGTCAGGGCCTTTAAATCTTCCGTTATCAAAAAGGGATTATTTATCCGCAGCCTGCTTATAAATAAGTTTTCCACGTTGGCTGACAGTCCATTTATCATTTTCCAGACGTACGTTCTTCGTATCGTCATCCTCTGCATTCCAAGCATATCCGCCGGCAGGCAGGCTACGACGGTCGAGGATTTCATTCGGAGCACCTTCTTCCGGGAAGAACAGTTCTACTTGAGTGGAATCCGGACTGAACACAATGAACAATGTATTCTCCGCATTTTCCACAGAAGTCAGGCGAACGCCTTTCTCCCACAACCGGATGCAATCTTTCTGCACCTCGCTCCATGTATATCCGGCCGAAGCGATACATCCATGTTCGTCCTTATCGTTTCCGACCATTTCTGTTTTTTCAGCTGCATCGGCTGTTTCAGCTTTTTTTTCGCGGGCGTTTCCGCAACTCACCAAGAATGCTCCGGCACATGCCAGGCACATAGAAATCATTTTTACATTCATAGTTATTGGTTTTAAAATTCCATATTCGCGTCAAAGTTAGAAATAAATATGATAGGAACGAATAAATCCTGCAATTCTTATACCTTAATTATCCTGTACAATGAGCGAACAAGAGGTGTGCAATACTAATAATGTCCCAGCATATATCATTTATGTTCAAAAATGCAGAACCGGAAGTTTTTTGTCTGCCCAAAGACTATCGGGATAATTATTTTTGATTTACATTTACAGAGGATTAAGTACGGTCCGCCCCTCCGAAACGAATAGAAAAACAACTACTTATTAATATACCAAACGAAAAAACATGAAAAAAAGCATTCTATTTATCACGAGTCTTTTCCTCTGCGTTTTCTGCCTAACAAGCAATGCCCAACAAAACAGGACAGAAGTTACTTGGGAGAATATGGAAGGTGTCACAGTGCCCATTCCCCCGCAAGTACATCCCCGACTTTATGTACGCTCCGCCGATGTGCCGGATTTGAAAAAACGAATGAACCATCCGCACGTAAAAGAAGTACTTGCCACCCTGAAGAAATTGGGCAAGGACCGTACTCCTGAAGAAGAAGCAAAGGTAAAGGACAGAGGATTCCGTTATTACTTTGAGATGCGTGGTGTGACCAGCCGCGTACAAGTACAAGCACTCGACTATTTGGTATACGGTGACAAGAGACAAGCCAGAAGCGCCATTACCGCCATGCTGGACACGCTCCAGAACGTCAATTATGGAACAAAAGGAGATTTGTCACGCGCCAGCGGAGTGATGCTGACCTGCGGTGCAATGGTATACGACTGGTGCTACGACCAAATGAAAGAATCTGAAAAGAAGGCTTATATCGAATCTTTCATCCGCATAGCCAAAACAATGGAATGCGGCTACCCGCCACGCAACAACGAACCGATAGCCGGACATTCCAGTGAGTGGATGATACTGCGGGATATGCTTTCCGCAGGTATCGCCATCTACGACGAATATCCCGATATGTACAACTACGTTATCAAGATGATGTTCAAGGATTATCTTCCTGTAAGAAACTATATCTATGCCGGACATAATTACCATCAGGGAACAAGCTACGTAAATGTACGTTTCAGCAACGACCTTTTCTCTTTGTGGATATTAGACCGCATGGGTGCAGGAGCTATCTATGATTCTTCCCAGCAATTCGTACTTTATGACTTCCTCTATCGCCGCCGTCCGGACGGACAGGTGATGCCGGCAGGTGACACCAATCCTATCCGCAGAAATATGCCTTCTTATTCATTGCCCGCCATGCTGGCTTCCAGTTTCTACAAAGACAGCTACTTGGCATACGAGTATGAACGCAAGCCCAATATCGAACGTCATTGCCTCATCTTCGACGTTCTGTGGAGAGATTTGGATTTGAAGGCCAAAGCCCCCGATGACCTGCCGCTGACGCGTTACTCAGGAAGTCCTTTCGGCTGGATGATAGCCCGCACGGCATGGGACAAGAACAGTGTGATTGCCGAAATGAAGATAAACGAACAGTTTGTCGGCAACCACCAGCATATGGACGGCGGTTCTTTCCAATTGTACTACCGAGGTCCTCTTGCCATTGACGCGGGAGCTTACCAAGGAAGTTCCGGCGGATATAACAGCCCTCACAACAAAAATTTCTTCAAACGTACCATCGCCCATAACTCTCTGCTGGTATATAATCCGGATGAGAAATTCGCCGGCTGGAACTATGGCGGAGGCGGCAAGACCGAATTCGCAGCCAACGACGGCGGACAGCGTATGCCCGGCGACCGCTGGGAAACCTGCCGTTCCTTTGAAAAGCTGCTGAGCAAGGATTATACCACCGGTAAAGCATTGGTGCACGGTTTCGGGCCGGACCTTAATAAGCCGGATTATTCTTATTTGAAAGGTGATATTACGCAAGCTTATACAGATAAGGTAAAAGAGGCAAAACGTTCTTTCGTTTTCCTCAACCTGCACTCTACCGAAGTACCTGCCGCATTAATCGTATTCGACAAGGTGGTTTCTTCCAATCCGCAGTTCAAAAAGTTCTGGTTGCTGCACAGCATCGAGGAGCCGGTAATAGAAAATAATCGTTTCACCATCAAGCGTACCAAGAACGGAGATACGGGAATGTTGCAAAACCAGGTGTTACTGCCCGAAATCAGTGATGCCCAAATAGAGAAGGTAGGTGGAAAAGGAAAAGAGTTCTGGGTGTTCGGAACCAACTACCCGAACGACGCATTACCCAACCGCCCCGATGATGCCAACGAAAGAGGAGCATGGCGCGTAGAGGTATCTCCCAAAGCTGCCGCTACGGAAAACTACTTCCTGAATGTAATGCAAGTTGCAGACAATACTTGCAAACAGATGAACGACGTGAAACGCATCGACGCCGAGAAAGTGGTAGGTGTGCAGATAGCCGACCGAATTGTTACTTTCAGCAAAAACAGCCAACCCTTGTCCGGTAAAGTCGATGTGAAAGTAGACGGAAACACTACCATGAAATTCGTTATAACCGACCTTATCCCGGGAACATGGCAAATCAAGAAAGACGGAAAAGTATATATTCCCGCCATGGAGGTTCGTTCGGACGACGGCATCCTTGCCTTTGAGGGCGCTGCCGGACATTACGAATTTCTGCGCTGACGAACAACCGTCAGGAAACGGATGCTTAGTAAAAAATAGACACATATAATATATTAGTTATATTCAGTCGTATATTGAGCCTATCTCAGTCGTATACTTAGATAGGCTCAATATACGACTGAATAAGGCATTTTTAATACCATTGATAACCAAGTATTTACAAGCCAGTCACTTCGTTAAGAAAAATAGCGACAAGTATGAATAATAAATAGTTTTACGTATCTTTGCCTGCTGCAATCTTAAAGCACTCAAAGATATGGAACATCCTCTTTCTCAATTCAGATATTGCCCGAAATGCGGTTCGGAACATTTCGAGATTCATAATGAAAAATCAAAGCTGTGCAAGGACTGCGGCTTTACCTATTACTTCAACTCTTCTGCCGCCACCGTTGCCCTGATACTGAACGGGCAGAACGAACTCTTAGTGTGCCGCCGTGCCAAAGAGCCAGCAAAAGGGACGCTGGACCTGCCGGGCGGCTTCATCGATATGGCGGAAACCGGTGAAGAAGGCGTGGCGCGCGAAGTAAAAGAAGAAACGGGCATGACGGTGACACAGGCCGAATACTTGTTTTCACTGCCTAACATCTACATCTATTCGGGATTTTCCGTACATACGCTGGATATGTTTTTCCGCTGTACGGTAGCCGATTCCCGGCATTTCAAAGCAATGGACGATGCTGCAGAGGCTTTCTTCCTCCCCCTTAAAGACATACATCCGGAGGACTTCGGACTGGGTTCCATTCGTAAAGGCCTACAGATATTTCTGTCCGGCATATCCTAAAAAAGCCAAATAACCGGAACATTTTCAAACCAAAACCCGTATTTTTGTAAAAGCATCCATTCTATACCGAAGATGAAACATAAAATTTACCGCATAGTATGCACTGCGCTTTGCTGCGCACCGTTGCTCGCCACAGCACAGACGAGCGAGAAAATCACTTCTCCGCAACGACTGTATGAAGAAGGACAGAACCTGTTCCAACAAAAGGCATTCGCCGCAGCCATGTCTCCCTTACAGGCTTTTGTAAAACAAATCAATGCGGAAGGCAGCCCGTTGTCTGCCGCCGGAGACAAAGAGGAAGCCGAATATATACTGGTATGCGCCGAATACGAACTGAAAAGTCCCAATAGCATAGAACTGTTGCGGAGCTATCTTGATACATATCCCGACACTCCCCATGCCAACCGTATTTACGCCCTTATAGCGTCCGCCTATTTCTTCGAGGGAAAATATGACGACGCACTCGCCATGTTCAATGCCGCCCGGCTCGACCTCCTAAGCAACGAAGAGCGGGACGACATGACCTACCGACTGGCAACCTGTTACCTGAAAACAGGGAATGTGAAGGAAGCCGCCATCTGGTTTGAGACATTGCGCAGCACCGGTTCCAAATATGCCGCGGACTGCACATATTACCTTTCGTATATCCGCTACACCCAACAACGGTATGACGATGCCCTCAGCGGTTTTCTCAGCCTGCAGGACAATGCAAAATACAAGACGCTCGCGCCCTATTACATCGCAGAAATATACTTGGTTAAAAAGAACTATGACAAAGCGGAAATAGTTGCGCAAAACTATCTCTCCGCCTATCCCAACCAGAAATATACCCGGGAGATGCACCGCATACAAGGTACCGCCGACTACCATTTCGGCAAATACCATGAAGCCGCAGAGGCTTTCAACCGATACCTGAAAGACAATACTGAACCCACCCGGAGAAGAGACGCGCTTTATATGCTGGGAATGTCCTATTACCGGACGGGGGTCTATTCGCAAGTTCCCGTCATCTTGGGTGAAGTAACTACCGGTAAAGACGCGCTTACACAAAACTCTTATCTGCACATGGGATTGGCTTATCTGCAACTTGCCGACAAGAACAAAGCCCGTATGGCATTTGAACAGGCAGCCGCATCCGGTACCGACCTGAAGATAAAGGAACAGGCGGCTTATAACTATGCTCTCTGCATTCACGAAACGTCTTATTCCGCATTCGGCGAGTCGGTTACAGTCTTTGAGAATTTCCTGAACGAGTTTCCCAATTCCGCATATGCCGACAAAGTAAGCAACTATCTGGTAGAGGTCTACATGAATACCCGCAGTTATGATGCCGCACTCAAATCCATTGAACGCATTGCACGTCCCGGGAAGGCTATCTTGGAGGCCAAACAAAAGATTCTGTTCCAACTGGGAACCCAGTCCTTTGCCAACACACAGTTTGAACAGGCCATCAATTACTTCAACCAAAGCATCGCCTTAGGCCAATATAATCTGCAGACAAAAGCCGACGCCCTTTACTGGCGGGGCGAATCTTATTACCGGTTGAACCGTATGCAGGAAGCTGCCCGCAACTTCAACGAGTATCTGTCACTTGCCCCGCAGAAGAATACGGAAATGTATGCCCTTGCCTACTACAATCTGGCATACATAGCTTTCCACAAGAAAGATTATGCAACGGCGCAAGACCGTTTCCTGAAATTCATCCAACTGCAAAAGAGCGGAGACGCCACCGTCCTTGCCGATGCGTATAACCGTATCGGCGACTGCTACATGCACGTCCGCCGCTTCGACGAAGCCAAGCAATACTACACCCGGGCGGAAAACCTGGGTACGCCCGCCAGTGATTACTCCTACTATCAGCTGGCTTTGGTGTCGGGCCTGCAAAAGAACTACGACGGGAAGATTACATTACTCAACCGGCTGGCCAACAAATATCCGAATTCGCCCTACGCCGTCAATGCACTTTACGAGAAAGGCCGTTCGTATGTGCAAAGCCGCAACAACAATCAAGCCATCGCTACCTTCCGGGAGTTGCTGAACAAATATCCCGAAAGCCCCGTCAGTCGTAAGGCTGCCACGGAAATCGGACTGCTCTATTATCAGAACGACGATTACAGCCACGCTATCGAGGCCTACAAACACGTCATCTCCAAATATCCGGGCAGTGAAGAAGCACGCCTTGCCATGCGCGACTTGAAATCCATCTATGTGGAAGCCAACCGCGTGGATGAGTTCGCAGCGCTTGCAGCCCAAATGCCGGATGCCATCCGCTTTGAACCCAGCGAACAAGATTCGCTGACTTACATCGCCGCAGAAAAAGTGTATATGAAAGGGGAAATCACCCCTGCAAGGGAAAGTTTCACCCGCTATCTGCAAAGCTATCCGAGCGGAGCTTTCAGCTTGAATGCACACTATTATCTGAGCCTTATCGGAAAAGAACAGAAAGACGAAACCGCCGTACTGGAACATACCGGCAAACTGCTGGAATATCCGGACAGCCCGTATTCGGAAGAAGCCTTGCTGATGCGCGGAGAAATCCTGTTCAACCACAAGGAATACGAACAAGCCCTGGCAGACTACAAGCAACTGCAAGCCCGCGCCACAACTGCCGAACGCCGGCAACTGGGCGTCACGGGTGTACTGCGCTGCGGTGTGTTATTGAAGGATGATATTGAAGTGATACAAGCTGCAACCGCCTTACTGGCCGAAGCCAAACTCCCCCCCGAATTGCAGAATGAGGCTTTATACTATCGTGCCAAAGCCTATCTGAACCAAAAGGCGGTGAAGAAAGCGGCGAATGACCTGAATATTCTGGCAAAAGACACCCGTACATTATACGGTGCGGAAGCCAAGTACCTGGCAGCACAACTGATGTACAACGCCGGTGACTACGCCGCCGCCGAAAAGGAAATACTGAACTTCATCGACCAAAGCACTCCGCACGCCTATTGGCTGGCACGCAGCTTCATCCTCCTGTCCGACGTATATGTTGCCATGGACAAGAAACTGGATGCGCGCCAATATCTGCTGAGCCTGCAACAGAATTATCATGCGGACGATGATATTGAGGGAATGATTCAAGAAAGACTGGAAAAGCTGAAATAAAAGAATACAATGAATATGAGAAAGATGCAATATATACTCAGCGGGATAACGCTGATGACCCTGCCTTTAGGCATCCATGCCCAGCAACAAGCCAAAGACTCCACCGTGAACCGGACAGTTGTTGTGGAACAGGAATATACCCCCGACATTCTGGACGCGTCCAAAATAAACGTACTCCCCAAAGTAGAGCCGCCAACCGCCAACAAAAGGGCAGTGGAGTATGACGCCACCCTTATGCCCGCCAATACGATTCCCGCAACTGTCATGCAGGCATATACCGGAAAAGAAACGCAAGCCAAGGCACAGCCCGGATATATCAGACTGGGCTACGGCAATTACGGGAATCTGGATGCGCGCGCCGGCTACCTGTTCACGCTATCCAACAATGACCGCATCAACCTGAATTTCCATATGAACGGCATGGATGGCAAACTCGAATTGCCTGATAATAGCGGCAAATGGAACTCTTATTACTATCGTACTCATGCCAACATCGGTTATTTGCATCGCTTCAAGAAAGTAGACTTGGACATTGCAGGTAATTTTGGATTGAGCAACTTCAATTTCCTGCCTGATGCAGTTGCCGATAAACAGAAGTTTACTTCCGGAGACATTCATTTCGGCGTGAAATCTACGGATGCGGAACTGCCCCTACAATTCAGCGCAGAAACAAACCTGATGCTCTATGAACGCCAATACGACTTCGGTTCACCGGATAATCAGGAGAACATTATCCGTACCAAAGCACTGGTTGCCGGCGGCATATCCGATGAACAAACCGTAGGAATCGGCTTTGCAATGGACAATGTGTTGTACAAGAATAATAATTTTGAGAATTACACCTCACTCAACCTGACCCCCCATTACCGCTTGGAAAACGACGACTGGAAAATACGTATCGGCGCGCAGGTTGATATGGCTTTCGGTTACGGTAAGAAATTCCGGGCAGCACCTGATGTAACGGTAGAATATAACTTCTCGGACAGCTACATCCTCTACGCGCAGGCCAAAGGAGGAAGGCATCAAAATGATTTTCGCCGTTTGGAGGCTTTCTGCCCATACGGGCTGGTCACTTCGCAACCGGACGCCACTTATGAGCAAGTGAACACCGCCCTCGGCTTCAAAGCCAGCCCGGTAGCCGGCTTATGGTTGAACCTGTATGGCGGATACCAAAACTTAAAGGATGATTTGTTTTTCCAACCGGCAGATTTCAATGACAACACAGAGGGAAGCTACCCGGCACTTGCCATCAGCCAATGGAACACAAGCAACATCTATGCCGGTGCAGAGGTGCGCTATGACTATAAGAATATATTCTCATTCTCCGCAGCCGGGACTTATCGAAGTTGGGATGCAAAGGGTGACAGCCCGATTAGTGTCAAAGACTATGTGCTCGCCTACAAGCCTGCCTTTGAAGCCAATCTGCATATAGATGTACACCCTATATCCGCTTTACTTCTTAATCTTGGCTATCAACATATTTCACGCGAGAAGATAGAGGGAAGCAAGATAGACGCGGTCAACAACCTTTATTTAAGCGGCAGTTACGAGTTCTTTAAAGGAATATCCGCTTATGCCCGCATAAACAATTTATTAAATCAAGATTATCAATATTATTGGGGATACCCGACCGAAGGCATCAACTTTATCGGAGGTGTAAGTTTCAAATTCTAACACCCCGGATTAAAGACATTACGAACAAAAAAGGTCATTTTTGCTAAATTCTCCTTATATTATAAGGTGGAAAGTTTGTTTTTTCCTACTTTTGCGGGCAAATTAGTGGCTGGAGTCACTATAAAACAGAAATTTATGCAGAAAAACCTTGTCATTGTCGAGTCTCCGGCAAAAGCAAAAACCATTGAGAAATTCCTCGGAAAAGACTATAAAGTCCTTTCCAGCTATGGTCATATACGCGATTTGAAGAAAAAAGAGTTCAGTATTGATATTGATAAAGATTTCAAGCCGCATTATGAAATCCCGGGAGATAAGAAAAAGGTTGTAGAAGAGCTGAAAGCCGAAGCCAAAGAAGCGGAAACCGTATGGTTGGCATCCGATGAGGACCGCGAGGGAGAAGCGATTGCATGGCATTTGTACGAAGTGCTGAAATTGCAACCGGAACATACCAAGCGTATCGTTTTCCATGAAATCACCAAAAGCGCCATTCTAAAGGCCATTGAGCAACCACGCAATATTGACATCAATCTGGTAGATGCACAGCAAGCACGCCGTATTTTGGACCGTATCGTAGGTTTTGAACTTTCACCGGTGTTATGGAAGAAAGTGAAGCCCGCACTTTCCGCCGGTCGTGTGCAATCAGTAGCCGTCCGTCTCATCGTAGAGCGCGAGCGTGAAATACAAGCCTTCCAATCGGAAGCATCTTATCGGGTTACCGCCGTATTCCTCGTACCCGATTCCGATGGCAAACCGGTTGAGATGAAGGCCGAACTGGCACGCCGCATCAAGACAAAAGCCGAAGCTCAAAAACTCTTGGAAAGTTGCCAATCAGCCACTTTCACCATCAATGATATTTCCACCCGCCCGCTGAAAAAAAGTCCTGCGGCTCCTTTTACGACATCTACCTTGCAGCAAGAGGCTGCCCGCAAATTAGGATTTACAGTGGCACAGACTATGATGATTGCCCAACGGCTGTACGAATCGGGAAAGATTACCTATATGCGTACCGACTCCGTCAATCTGTCCGAACTGGCTGTAAACAGCAGCAAAACGGTTATTGCCGACATGATGGGAGAACGTTACGTATATCCGCGTCATTTCGCCACAAAGACCAAAGGCGCTCAAGAGGCTCACGAAGCCATTCGTCCTACCTACATGGAAAATGCCAAAATAGAGGGTAGCCCACAAGAACGAAAACTATATGACTTGATATGGAAGCGTACCATAGCCTCCCAAATGGCAGATGCGGAAGTTGAAAAGACTACCGTAAACATCGGTATCAGCAACGAACCGGATACGTTCAATGCTACAGGGGAAGTTGTGAAGTTCGACGGTTTCCTCCATGTATATCGCGAATCCATTGACGATGATGCGGAACAGGAAGATGAAACACGTCTGTTGCCTCCTTTGAAGAAAGGACAGGTTTTACAGCATCAGAGCATTATTGCCACGGAACGTTTCACACAACATCCTCCCCGCTACACAGAAGCCAGTCTGGTACGCAAATTGGAAGAACTGGGTATCGGTCGCCCTTCTACATATGCTCCTACCATTTCTACCATACAGCAACGCGGTTATGTGGAGAAAGGTGAAAGAACCGGAGAAGAGCGTCCTTACAATGTACTTTCATTGCAAAACAACGAGATTACAGACGTTACCCAAACAGAAATTACAGGAGCCGAAAAAGCTAAATTGATGCCTACCGATATAGGTACGGTAGTCAATGACTTCTTAATGGAGTACTTCTCCAACATCCTTGACTATAACTTTACCGCCAGTGTTGAAAAGCAATTCGACGAAATAGCCGAGGGAGAAAAGAAATGGACAGCTATCTTGGGCGATTTCTATAAGGGTTTCCACCCGTCCGTAGAGAATACGCTTGCCACCAAGAATGCCCACAAAGCCGGCGAGCGCATCTTAGGCGAAGAACCAGGCAGCGGCAAACAGGTGTCTGTAAAAATCGGTCGTTTTGGTCCTGTCGTACAGATTGGCACTGTCAATGACAGCGAAAAACCGCGCTTTGCCCAGCTTAAGAAGGAAATGTCCATCGAGACAATAACTTTGGAAGAAGCACTGGATTTGTTTAAACTGCCTCGTACTTTAGGCGAATATGAGGGCAAGACAGTTACTGTAGGAACCGGCCGCTTCGGACCTTATGTGTACAATAACGGAATGTACACCTCGCTTCCCAAAACAATAGACCCTATGGAGGTTACATTGGACGAAGCAATCCAGCTTATCCAAAACAAAAAAGAGGCAGAAGCCCAAAAGCACCTCAAGAAATTTGATGAAGAGCCGGAACTGGAGATATTAAACGGCCGCTACGGTCCCTATATATCTTATAAAGGAAGCAATTATAAAATTCCGAAGGATATTATCCCGCAGGATTTAAGTTTGGACGCATGCAGGGAAATTATCAAACTGCAAAGCGACCCGGATGCACCGAAAGCCAAACGCGGCAAATATGCCAAGAAGAAAAAATAATGAAGCTATACTAATATGAAGAAGCCCTCTCTACGGATGCGTAAAGAGGGCTTCTTCATATCAGAGTGCTTCTGATTACATCCTATCGGGTACTTCAATGCCAAGCAATCCCATTCCCAAGCGTACCACCTTGGCAACATTCTCGGACAAAGCAAGACGGAATATCTTCACAGCCTCATTCTCCTCACGCAATATGCTGAAATCGTGATAGAACTGATTGTATTCCTTCACAAGGTCATAAGTATAGTTTGCAATCAGAGAAGGACTATAATCTTCGCCTGCCTGTTTTACAACGGCTGCAAAGTCTGCAACCATCTGTATCAAACCTTCTTCTTTCTCGCTCAATTCAATTCCTGCGGGAAGTTGTGCGGGAACAGTAATGCCTGCCTCTTTCGCCTTACGAAGAACGGACTGTATACGTGCGTATGTATACTGGATGAAAGGTCCTGTATTACCGTTGAAGTCAATGGATTCCTTAGGATTGAACGTCATGTTCTTGCGAGCATCCACTTTCAATATAAAATATTTCAAAGCGCCTAAACCGACAATACGAGCTATATTATCAGCCTCTTCCTTGGTCAGACCGTCCAGCTTACCCAATTCTCCGGACGTTTCCTTAGCGGTATTAATCATTTCAGCCATCAAATCGTCAGCATCCACAACCGTACCCTCGCGACTCTTCATCTTGCCTTCGGGCAGTTCTACCATACCGTAAGAGAAATGAACCAGTCCCTTGCCCCATTCAAAGCCTAACTTATCGAGCAAAATAGAAAGCACCTGGAAATGATAATTCTGTTCATTGCCTACCACGTAAACCATCTTGTCAATGGGGAAATCGGCAAAACGCAATTTGGCAGTACCTATATCCTGTGTCATATAAACAGAAGTTCCGTCCGCACGGAGAAGCAATTTATGGTCGAGTCCTTCTCCGGTCAGGTCGGCCCATACGGAACCATCCTCTTTGCGATAGAAGAAGCCTTTTTCCAAGCCTTCCATAACCTTCTCCTTACCTTCCAGATAAGTTTCCGACTCGTAATAAATCTTGTCGAAAGTAACACCCATCATACGGTAAGTCTCATCGAAACCGGCATATACCCAGTCATTCATCTTCTTCCACAAAGCGCGTACTTCAGAATCATTAGCTTCCCACTTCACCAGCATTTCACGCGCTTCTTTCATCAAAGGCGATTCAGCTTCAGCCTTGGTCTTTGCCTCTTCTTCACTCAGACCTTCGCTTTGGAACTTCGCCATCAGCTCTTTTACTTCAGCCTTGTAATGCTTGTCGAAAGCCACATAGTAGTCACCAATCAGGTGATCGCCTTTCTTACCGGAAGACTCGGGAGTTTCACCGTTGCCATACTTCTGCCAAGCCAACATTGACTTACAGATATGAATGCCGCGGTCGTTCACAATATTTGTCTTTACCACCTTGTTGCCATTGGCCGAAATGATATTTGCCAACGCATGACCCAACAAGTTATTGCGGACATGACCCAAATGGAGCGGCTTATTCGTATTGGGCGAAGAATATTCAATCATCACCAACGGAGACTTGTCAGTAACAGCGACAATACCATACTGCGCATCCGCATGAATACCATTCAGCAATTCAATCCATGCCGAAGAAGCGATAGTCAGGTTCAGGAACCCTTTGATAACATTGAATGCCGAAACCGAAGGCTCGTTTGCCTGCAGATATTCGCCAATCTCTTGTGCTGTCTGTTCCGGTCCTTTCTTAGACATACGGAGGAAAGGGAAAACCACCAACGTAAGATGCCCCTCAAATTCTTTCTTGGTTTTCTGCAACTGTACCTGTGCAGCCGGAACATCTTGTCCGTACAGTGCTTTCAGTCCGCTGATTACGGACGCTACCAAATTCTGTTCTATATTCATGATTCAAATGTATTTTCTGTGCGCAAAGATACGAACTATTTTTAATTCCATAAAAAAGGAGACGTTGTATGCGTCTCCTTTTATCAAGTTTTATTTATGATCTATTTATTCGATAGTCAACTCCGAACCAGCTCTAAATTTAGCAACCTTTTTAGCCGCAATCTGAATAGGCTTCTTTGTTGCAGGATTGATACCAACGCGTCCGGCTCTCTCTGTTACAGAAAAAGTACCGAAGCCAACCAACGCTACTTTATCACCTGCCTTTAATGCTTTTGTTACTGATGCAATAAATGCATCCAATGCTCTTTTTGAATCAGCCTTTGACAAACCGGCTTCCGCTGCCATTGCGCTAATAAGTTCTGACTTATTCATAATACAAATGATTAATTAATTGTTACACAAAAGAAAAATTCCAATGCTACTTCCTACAAAAATAGAGCAAAAATTCTGAATATCAAATAAAAACATTAAAAAAAGGCAGGAAAATAGAGAAAAAAAAGGAATAGGAGTTCCTTTTTCTGTTATAGAACAGAATTTATTCGTATTTTTGCCAAATAAAGCGAAAAAAACAGATTATGAATACTATACCAACAGTAACCAAAAACCTTTTAATCATCAATGTGCTGATGTTTCTCGGCACGCTTGTAGCTCAAAGTTACGGCATCGATTTGAACCAATATTTAGGTTTGCACTTCTTCCTTGCCGGAGACTTTAACGCTGCACAGCTGATTACTTATATGTTCATGCATGGCGGATTTACCCATTTGTTCTTCAATATGTTTGCCGTATGGATGTTCGGCCGTATACTTGAGCAGGTATGGGGGCCGAAACGTTTCCTGTTCTATTATCTTGCATGCGGTATCGGCGCAGGACTTATCCAAGAGCTTGTACAGTACATTCATTACGAAACGGTTCTTTCGGCATACGACAGTGTCAACACCGGATATTCCGTCATCCCCATGGAAGAATACCTCAATATGATGACTACCGTCGGAGCTTCCGGAGCCGTATACGCTATTTTGCTGGGATTCGGTATGTTGTTTCCCAACCAGCCCTTATTTATCTTTCCGCTGCCGGTTCCTATCAAAGCCAAATATTTCGTTATAGGATATGCCCTGATAGAATTATTCTCGGGACTTGCCAACAATCCGAGCGATAATGTGGCGCATTTTGCACACTTGGGCGGTATGATATTCGGCTTCATACTAATAATGTACTGGAAAAAAAAGAACAGAGGAAATGGCTACTATTATAACTGATTTAAAAGAATCATTCCGTAGAGGGAACATCTATATACAACTGATTTACATCAATGCAGGGATATTCATCCTCACTACATTGACAGAGGTTATATTGCAACTCTTTAACCGAAGTCTCGGCGGAGTGTTTGAATGGCTGGAGCTGCCCGCTTCACTATCCCGCTTCCTAATTCAGCCGTGGTCCATCCTGACGTATATGTTTATGCACGCAGGGGTGTTGCATATTCTTTTCAATATGCTTTGGCTGTATTGGTTTGGCGCTTTGTTCCTGAGTTTCTTCTCTGCAAAACATTTACAGGGCGTATATATCTTAGGAGGTATTTGTGGTGGTTTGCTATATATGGCAGCTTACAATATTTTCCCCTATTTCCGTCCGATGACGGACTATTCTTTCATGTTGGGAGCATCGGCATCCGTTCTTGCTATTGTGGCAGCAACCGCTTACCGGGAACCGAACTACCCGATACGCCTTTTCCTTTTCGGAACAATACGCTTGAAGTATCTGGCACTGATTGTTATCGGAACTGATTTATTGTTCATCACTTCCGATAACGCCGGCGGACATATTGCCCATTTGGGCGGAGCATTGGCAGGGCTATGGTTTGCGGCCAGCCTGAGCAAAGGCGCAGATATTACAGCATGGATTAACAAGTCTTTGGATGCTGTCATTTCTTTATTCAGCTTCAAGCCCCGAAAACCTAAGATGAAAGTACATTATGGGACTGACAAGCAGAAAGACTATAACTATAACGCCCGAAAAAAAGCTCAATCCGATGAGATAGACCGTATTCTCGACAAACTGAAAAAGTCCGGATATGAAAGTCTGACAACAGAAGAAAAGAAGAGCTTGTTCGATGCAAGTAAACGATAAAGTGTACGTATGAAGCATTTCGGTAATTTTGTCGCACTTTTGATTTTAGCGATCAATGCTTTATTTACAGGTCTCTTGCTATTAGTAGCATATAGTCCTTATATACAACCGGTATCTCATCCGGTACAATCTTGCTTTGGACTGGCTTTTCCTATTTTCGCATTCATCAACGGGGGATTCCTGATTTTCTGGCTCATTATACAACGATACAAGACAGCTTTACTGCCTTTAATAGGTTTCCTGTTGTGCTATTCGCAACTACAGACGTACCTGCCCCTCAATTTTCATACATCCAAACTGCCCGAAGGAAGTGTAAAGCTCCTCTCTTACAACATCATGGGATTTGACGGAGCCAGTAAAAAGGACGGGAAAAACCCGATACTTACATATTTGAAAGAGAGTAATGCCGACATCCTCTGCCTGCAAGAGTATGCTTCCGAAGAATCTTCCCGGCATCTTTCCCAAAAAGATATAGAACGGGAATTAAAAAACTATCCTTACCACCGCATAAATGTTGTGGGCAGTGGCAACGGCTATACCAATAAGATAGCATGTTACTCAAAATATCCCATCCTATCCGCACGCGTATTGGACTATACAAGCGACTATAACGGTTCCGTGCTGTACGAACTCAAACTGAATGAAGATACAATTACCCTTATCAACAATCACTTGGAATCCAACAAGCTGACAAAAGCAGACAAAGATATTTATGAAGATATACTGAAAGCCCCTGAAAAGGAAAAAGTGAAAAGCGGTGCACAGTTATTGATACGCAAACTGGCAGAAGCCTCCGCCCTCCGCGCCCCACAAGCGGATAGCATTGCAAAGGAGATAGCATCTTCCCGGCATTCGTCTATCATAGTCTGTGGAGATTTCAACGATACTCCTATTTCGTACACCCACCGCATCATAGCACAAAATCTGGATGATGCCTTCACCCAGTCGGGACGCGGACTGGGAGTATCCTACAATCAGAACAGATTCTATTTCCGGATAGACAACATATTAATTAGCAAGGACCTGCAGTCTTATAACTGTACGGTAGACCGTTCCATAAAAGATTCCGACCATTATCCGATATGGTGCTATATAGCCAAACGGCAATAAATACTCTTTAGTACAATATGAAATTATTAATAACTCAATATCTAATACTTTGACATTTATGTTTAAAAGAAGTATCTTAATTTTAGCTGCAAGTTGTATGATGTACTCCTGTGCTACCCAAACGGAAAACAATCCGTTCCTCACCGAGTTTCAAACCCCTAACGGAGTTCCTCCCTTTGATAAAATCAAGTTGGAACATTACGAGCCTGCATTCCTCAAAGGAATAGAAGAGCAAAATGCCAATATTCAGGCTATTATTGACAATACCGAAACACCGAGTTTTGAAAATGTAATCGTTGCTTTCGACAACAGTTCACCTATACTTAACCGGGTAAGCGCCATTTTCTTCAACATGACTGATGCCGAAACCAGTGACGCCCTGAACGAACTTTCCATAAAGCTTGCTCCGGTATTGTCCGAGCACGGAGACAATATTTCGCTTAATCAAGAGTTGTTCAATAAAGTAAAAGCTGTTTACCAACAAAAGGATTCTTTGGGGCTGACTACCGAGCAGCAAAGACTTCTGGACAAGACGTATAAAGACTTTGTACGCTCCGGAGCCAATCTGTCCGCCGAGAAGCAAGCCCGCCTGCGCGAAGTAAACAAACAACTCTCTACACTGGGCATCACTTTCAGCAACAACATTCTGAATGAGAACAATGAGTTCATGCTTTTTGTAGACAAGCAAGAAGATCTTGCCGGACTCCCCGAATGGGTCTGCCAAAGCGCCGCCGCAGAAGCAAAGGCAGCCGGGCAGGAAGGCAAATGGCTGTTCACGTTGCACAATGCCAGTCGCATTCCGTTCTTGCAATACTCCGACAACCGTCCATTGCGCGAAAAAATTTATAAAGCCTACATCAACCGCGGTAATAACAATGACAAGAACGACAACAAGAAAATCATTACCGACATCGTCAGTCTGCGTCTTGAAAAAGCCCGCCTGTTAGGCTTCGACTGTTACTCCAACTTCGTATTGGATAACACTATGGCAAAGAACTCTGCCACAGTAATGGAATTCCTGAACAACCTATGGGGATACGCCCTGCCCAAAGCCAAGACCGAAGCTGCCGAACTCCAGAAATTGATGGATAAAGAAGGCAAAGGCGAGAAACTGGAAGCCTGGGACTGGTGGTATTACACCGAAAAACTGCGTAAAGAAAAATATGACCTCGAAGAAGACCAAATCAAACCATACTTCAAATTAGAGAACGTGCGCGAAGGAGCATTTGCCGTTGCCAACAAACTCTATGGCATTACGCTGACGAAACTCAACGACATCCCCGTTTATCATCCCGACGTAGAAGTCTTTGAAGTAAAAGATGCAGACGGTTCGCAACTGGGTATCTTCTACGTAGACTACTTCCCACGCCCCGGCAAAAGCGGTGGAGCGTGGATGAGCAACTATCGTGAACAGAAAGGTGACATCCGTCCGCTGGTATGCAACGTAGCCAGCTTTACCAAACCTGTCGGCGACACCCCTTCCCTGCTCACGATTGATGAGGTAGAAACTCTGTTCCATGAATTCGGTCACGGGCTGCACGGGCTGCTGACCAAATGTAACTATCTGGGTGTTTCCGGTACAAATGTAGTGCGCGACTTTGTGGAACTCCCGTCACAAATCAACGAGCACTGGGCTACCGAACCCGAAGTTCTGAAAATGTACGCCAAGCATTACCAGACCGGTGAAGTGATTCCAGACAATCTCATCGAAAAGATTCTGAAACAAAAAACTTTCAATCAGGGATTTATGACTACCGAGTTACTGGCAGCCGCTATTCTTGATATGAACCTGCACAACCTGACAGACACCAAAGACATCGACGTAATAGCCTATGAAAAAGAGGCGATGGACAAACTCGGATTAATCTCCGAAATAGCTCCCCGCTACCGTACCACCTATTTTAATCATATCATAGGCGGTTATGCCGCAGGCTATTACAGCTATCTGTGGGCAAATGTGCTGGATAATGACGCTTTTGAAGCCTTCAAGGAACATGGTATCTTCGACAAGACAACAGCCGACCTTTTCCGCCGCAATGTATTGGAAAAAGGAGACAGTGAAGACCCGATGACACTCTACAAGAATTTCAGAGGGGCTGAGCCTCAATTAGAGCCGATGTTAAAAAATCGCGGTATGAAGTAAGAATTGTGAAAAAAAAGCTATATTTGCAGCCTTATATACGATAGAAATCAATTAAAAAGTAATCATAATAAACTAAAAGTAACATGCAAAACAAAGGATTTGTAAGGGTTTTTGCGATATTGCTCACATTGGTATGTGTGTTCTATCTCTCCTTCTCTTTTGTGACTCGCCACTATACCAATAAGGCAAAAGAGTTCGCAAAAGGCGATGTGAAAGTGGAACAAGACTACCTCGATTCTCTGTCAAACGAGAAGGTGTGGTTCGGCAATTGGACGCTGAAACAATGTCGTGAAATGGAGATCAGTTTAGGTTTGGACTTGAAGGGCGGTATGAACGTCATCCTTGAAGTATCAGTTCCCGATGTTATCAAAGCATTGGCGGACAACAAGTCTGACGAAGCATTCAACCAAGCACTGGCAACTGCCGCCAAACAGGCTACTACCAGTCAGGACGACGTCATTACGTTATTCATCAGAGAGTATCATAAAGTCGCTCCGGGCGCTTCACTCTCACAACTGTTCGCCACCCAGCAATTAAAGGACAAAGTAAACCAGAAATCTTCCGACGCAGAAGTTGAAAAAGTATTGCGCGAAGAAGTAAAGGCAGCCGTTGACAACTCATTCAACGTACTCCGTACCCGTATCGACCGTTTCGGTGTGGTTCAGCCCAACATCCAGAGTCTGGAAGACAAAATGGGACGTATCATGGTGGAACTTCCGGGTATCAAAGAGCCTGAACGTGTAAGAAAATTATTACAAGGTTCCGCCAATCTGGAATTCTGGGAAACATACAATGCAAAAGACGTTGCTTCATACCTGCAATCAGCCGATGCCAAATTGCGTGCTATCTTGGCAACCACAGAAGATGCCGAAGAAGCGACAGACAGTGTAGCTGCCGAAGCTCCTGCCGTGGCACAAGCTACCAGTACAGCCGACAGTCTCGCCGCAGCACTGAAAGGTGAAAGCAAGGCACAAGCTGCCGATCTCGAGCAAATCAAGAAAGAACATCCGTTGCTGGCAGTTCTTCAAGTGAACCCCAGCGGTCAAGGTCCTGTTGTAGGTTATGCAAACTACAAAGATACCGCCGACATCAACAAATACCTTTCCATGCCGGAAGTTCAGGCAGAAATGCCGAAAGACCTGCGCCTGAAGTGGGGTGTTTCTCCTTATGAATACGATCCGAAAGCCCAGACTTTCGAATTGTACGCAATCAAGTCTACCGAACGCAACGGACGTGCTCCGCTGGAAGGTGATGTAGTTGTAAACGCAAAAGATGAATACGACCACTATGGCAAACCGGCCGTAAGCATGTCTATGAATACAGACGGTGCACGCCGTTGGGCACAACTTACCAAACAAAATGTAGGCAAGGCTATCGCCATTGTATTGGACGGTTATGTATATTCCGCACCGAACGTAAATCAGGAAATCACCGGCGGTAATTCACAAATCACCGGGCACTTCACTCCCGAACAGGCAAAAGACTTGGCAAACGTATTGAAATCAGGTAAGATGCCGGCTCCCGCCCACATCGTACAGGAAGATATCGTAGGTCCGTCTTTGGGACAAGCATCTATCAACGCCGGTATCATGTCATTCGTTGTGGCATTGATTCTGTTGATGGTTTATATGTGCTCCATGTACGGTTTCATTCCGGGTATGGTTGCCAATGGCGCTTTGGTGCTGAATATGTTCTTCACACTGGGTATCCTTTCATCTTTCCAAGCTGCATTGACCATGTCCGGTATTGCCGGTATGGTGCTGTCACTCGGTATGGCTGTGGATGCCAACGTATTGATTTACGAACGTACCAAAGAAGAGTTGCGTGCAGGCAAGGGCGTTAAGAAAGCACTCGCCGATGGTTATGCCAACGCTTTCTCTGCAATCTTCGACTCCAACCTGACATCTATCATCACAGGTATCATCCTGTTCAACTTCGGTACCGGTCCTATCCGTGGTTTCGCCACCACATTGATTATCGGTATCTTGATTTCATTCTTTACCGCCGTATTCATGACACGCTTGTTCTACGAGCACTTCATGAGTAAAGACAAGTTGCTGAACCTGACATTCTCTACGGGTATCTCCAAGAACCTGATGGCAAATGTACATTTCGACTTCATGGGCAGAAACAAACTTTGGATGACGCTGACCGGTATAGCTGTTGTAATTTGTATCGGTTTCCTCAGCATACGCGGTTTGAGCCAAAGTATCGACTTCACCGGTGGCCGCAACTTCAAGGTACAGTTTGAAAACAAGGTAGAGCCCGAACAAGTACGTGAGCTGATTGCCAGCAAGTTCGGCGATGCTAACGTAAGTGTTATCGCTATCGGTGCAGACGGCAAGACCGTACGTATCAGTACTAACTACCGTATCGAAGAAGAAGGTAATAACATCGACTCCGAAATCGAGGCATACTTGTATGAAACTCTGAAGCCGTTGCTGACTCAGAACATCACACTGGAAACATTCATCGACCGTGAGAACCATACGGGCGGCAGTATCATCAGCTCACAAAAGGTAGGTCCGAGTATCGCAGACGATATCAAGGTATCGGCTATCTGGTCTGTTGTACTGGCATTGATCGCCATCGGTCTGTATATCTTGCTCCGTTTCCGCAACATTGCCTACTCTATCGGTTCTGTATGCGCACTGGCTTGTGACACGATTATCATTTTGGGTGCATATTCCATGTTCTGGGGTATCCTGCCGTTCTCTCTGGAAATCGACCAGACATTTATCGGTGCTATCCTTACAGCTATCGGTTACTCAATCAATGATAAGGTGGTAATCTTCGACCGTGTACGCGAGTTCTTCGGTCTATATCCGAAACGCAACAAGAAAGTATTGTTCAACGATTCACTGAACACAACTTTGGCACGTACCATCAACACCTCTCTGAGTACATTGATTGTATTGCTGTGTATCTTCATCCTCGGTGGTGACTCTATCCGCAGCTTCGCATTCGCAATGATTCTGGGTGTTGTATTCGGTACACTGTCTTCTCTGTTCGTTGCATCTCCTATCGCTTATATGTTCATGAAGAACAAGAAAGACGCAGAACAAGCAGTAGCTGTTGAAGAAGCCAAATAAGCCTTCATATAATAATAAGGTAACATAAATAAGAAAAGAGGAAATCTCCTGATGGGATTTCCTCTTTTTTTGTAGCTCCGAGGGGAATCGAACCCCTATCTAAAGTTTAGGAACACTGTATTATACTCTGAAAATCAAAGATTTACAAGCACAGTACTTCAAACTGGTAACTATTGTCGTTTTAACTTGGAAGCAAAGATACTCAATAAATCGAAAAAAGCAACTATCATGCAGATAGTTACTTTTCAACTCTAGGCTATATCTTCTCACTTAAACCATACTCTTGCATTTTTCTTTATCTCCACCTTTGTGAATTTTTCCAGTTCCTCTACAAGTGCTTTCACTTCGTCTGCTGTTGGTTCTGGTAACTCTACTTTTCTGTTGGTATTCCGCCCTATATTAACCTGTTTCGGATTACATCGTCTTATATACTCTACCATTTCATCCAAATCAAACTGCATCAACGGTTCTGCCGTAACATAGGTATCTATATCTGAATCTGCAATCTTTTCCATTGCCCGTACCCTTTCCTCTATCTCTGGTGAGTTGCACATCACATCTGGATAAGACCTATTAGTTTCTATAGTCGTACAAACCACTGAACGATGAAATACGGGATGAGTTATAAAATCCAATATTCTAGAAGGATTCTTACTCTGAAACAGATATTTGTTGGCAGACTTATCGCAATAGTCCAAAACGATTTTTATCCAATGATTTGGTATGTCTTTTGCCCACATATCAATACTGCTTCCTACAAAAATAAAGTTCGAGCATTCAAGATAGCTGGTTAATTCAGCCGCATCCAGTCTGGGAGCCTTCAAACGGGTACACATCTTTTTCATATAACAATAGGTGCAACCATGAAAACATTTACCCTTAATAGGATTCCATGTGTGTGTCACGAACTCATACATATTGCCTTTACTCTCTTTAATCATAATATATATCATTTACAGGTTATTACTCTTGTTAGGGAGCCAGCAGGTAATACCCACTGGCTTTTTTCTCAAAGGACTATCTTTCAAATCCATTCCATAATTCAGTCAATTTCTGATTGATAAGATTTTCCTTTGTATCTCCGCCTGTTTTACCCTTAGCTTTTTTGATATAGTCTGCATCCTCTTTGCTGATACTTCTGAGGAAACGTTCCATGTTGTCAGTGAAATCGGGTTTTCTCTTATCGCCAGTAGTGTTATACTTGGATATTATCCAGTCAATTAAATATCTACTTTTTATGTCTTTCTCTGTGAAATGTTCTTTTGCCGCTTCTATTAATCTTTGCCCTCTTTCCAAACCTACGGTATTCTCTAACTGTGGGAGAATAATATTGTCCATAGCGCAATTCATAACCTTTTTATCAATATTTGCAGTAAAGGTCAGCCACTTCGATGCTACGGACAAATTATACCCTTCATTTACTAAATCATTTATAGCATCCAACAAAGGCAGTTCCCTTTTCTGATTACTCATTTTTGCTCCTTTTGCATAATCTCCACCCTTCCACGGATTGGTAGAGATATTGATTTCTGATAACATCTTAGCTATTTCCAATTCTGTATTCAAAGCGTACATCAAATAGAACTCACCCATGTATTTCGGTTCGTCCAATTTTTCATTCTCTTTTAAAAGTCTGCAATGTGCTTCATAGCGGTGGTTAGCGTCAACTAACACCAAATAATTCACAGCTTCTTCCTTTCCTACAACATTGCCTGTGACAAAATCAACGACTTCCAGCCCTTGATTTATAGCATCAGTAGCGTCTACCACTACGGCAGGCATTAGCTGTCCGTATTGTTCCAGTGACTTCATCTTAGCCTTCACAATCTTTTCATTCAAATCACGATTACCGCTTAAACGTGCAATCTTCTTACTTTCATTTTTCAATAAATCCAATGTCATAATTACATTATTTCTCATGTTCTCTGCCGCTGCCCTGCGGACTTATTTGGGTATCTGGCTCACCGATTTGTTTTACACTGCAAAGATTACCCTTTAATCGGAGAGCTAACAGGAACAAAAAAACACACAAATACTGTTCCCCTACAAGAAGCATCTATCAATCAATGTTTTCCATGTCGTAAAATCAGAAAACCAGACAAGAAAAAATCCTGTTTATCTGTTTATGGACTTCTAATAAAAACAGACAAACAGGATTGTTCCTAATGTGGGAAATTATTCCTTAAAGATAGAATGAGTTCAGCTTCTTTATCTCTGTATTCTTATATCTCTTTAAGATAGCCTTTAGATATTCATCGCTTTCCCTCACGCTCTCATTGCTTATGATGCCAGTAAGGTACAGGGAATGGGCGATAACCATTTTTTCCTTATCCGAAAGGTTTGCCCCTTTCTTCCTTTTATCTTTCAAATGTTCTTGGTGGTTAAAAGCGGAAATTATCATCTTGGAGAAATAGTAAGCCAAGACGGAAACGGAATCTGAACTTTGACGGGTTAAATCCACGAAGTGCCCGTTGGATAAATCAGTCAAATCGTTATTTTCCAATCCGTCGTCACAGAATTTGGCGATACAGGCTATGGCATTATTGTTATCAATCACGATATTTTTCCTGCCTATCTTCAAGGTTAGGCTTATAGGCTCGTTGAAACTAGCCCCAAGCATACCACTGCCTGCATAATTGCTATAGATTGCGTCTACAAAGTCTCTTATATACTCAACTGGAAATTTGTTTATTTCAATCCCTTTCATGCAAATTCCCCAACTATAGTCATAGCAAAAGAGCAACAGATACCAGAACTTCTCACTATCCAATTCCAATGCTTGCAGATAGCCTTGCAGTTCTTTATCCTGCATATATTCCCCTGCTGTGAATTTATGTCGCAATTTACGTGCGTTATACCTTCCTTTAAAAATATCTGGAGCTTGCGAAATTGCCATGTAGGATTCGCCAGTATCTTCATTATAGTCAAAGTTTGGTGCATACTCTTGCGCCACTGGATATATGTAATCAAGAAGGCTATATTCTTCCTTGCTATATTGAAATGAAAAATTATCTATTGGCTTTATCATAGCTTTTTATTTGCAATGATAATAAAAAAAACAGCAAATGAATTACTTCAAATGCTGTCTTTTATCTATTATAATTTTCTATATTCTGATGAATATTGTTGATGTCGCATTATCTTTTATAGTCAAGTTATTATCTGATAAAATAAATATGGAAGTATATGTTCCCCCACCTTTCCATGAAAATATGAGTTTATCATCTTCTATTTTATAAGTAAATGTTTCTTCCTTACCTTGAATTCCATTAGAAGATACTTCCCAAGATTTACCTGTTTTATCAGAATTGAATATGAAATATTCTGTATATCCGCCACCATTCGGAGTTTTGGCTTTCCATGTACCAACAATAGGGATACTTGCTTCTCCCTCTTCAATAATAGTACCAAATTTTTTCCATATAGAATGATTTTGATATGCTTCCTTACTGCCAGCTGGAACATATAACGTAACATAAGCGTATGTTGAGAAAGTATCATTCAGAATTTCAGGAGGAGTTGGATTTTTCACATGCACTTCTTTCAGTGCTGTGCAATCAGCAAAAACACTGCTATAAGGATATAAAGAACCTTGTGTAACAAGTGATGTAACCTTACTTGGAATTGTAATAGAGGTCAGTCCTGTACATCCTTCGAAAGCAGAACTGCCAATCTCCGTTACGCTGTTGGGAATTTCGACAGATGTCAGTCCTGTACATCCTTTGAAAGCACAGTGACCTATCTCTGTAACGGATTTAGGTAAAATGATAGATTGCAGGCTACTTATTTCGTAATAAAAATAATCTGGGAATATATTATCAGTAGTAGAAAAGACTTTTTTGTTTGTTGTCCCCATTCCATTATAAAATCTTATTTCATAAGAGCCCCCGCCAACAATATGAGCATCAGACAAATCTAATTCAATTAATGGCATTTTTCTCATGGTAGCAATGTCTGTTCCATTTATATATCCCGATAATTTTAGTTTCCGTACCTCATACGTTCCAAATAAATCATATAAGGTTCCAGCGGTCTCAACATGTTGCGTGTACATAGTATCATCTTTGCCTGCTTGCACAAACGGAATTGCTTCTGTATATGTTGCAGTTTCTATACTAAACTGTCCTCCTCTTTCTTCATAGCTGTCATTAGAGGAGACTTCTATTGTGATGATATTTTCACCTGCATTACCATTGGTAGGCGTTATATTAAACCATGTATCGCTATCATCGTATTTTTTAATCTGCCAATCTGCATTACTGATGAATTTAATCTCTTGGCTACCTGCTGTTGGAGATAATGTTAATATCTCTTGGCTATTATCTATCAAAATGATACCCTGCTCTGTGTTCGTATCATTATCGTTGCTACATGCAATAAAATTGCCACTCATAATTATGGCAATTACTGTCATTCCTATTAATCTTAAAGTTTTCATTGTCTTGCTTTTAGGTAGTTATTTCATATTCTATTCTATAAAATTCCAAACTTCGGCAAGTATTTCGTCAAACTCTTCAATCGAGTGCCCAGTACTAAATACTTGCTTATTTGTAGGTTCCCCAATCTGCCTAATATGTAGTTCGGGAAAGTAGTGGTTTGTTCCGTCATAGTAGCGATGCGAGAACGTTAGTTTGTAAAGTTCCCAGTCGCCTAATATGATTTCACAAGGTTCATACTCATTGTTGAAGAAGCCAATAGTATTAAGAGAAGTGTTTTCACTTGCCTTGAACATATAACGATATGCTCCTATGGGAATGATGTATCGTATGCCTATCAATGGCTTTGTGCCTAAGGTTCTCTCTACATAGGAACTCCTCAAATTATCTTTGATATAAATGAAGTAGTTTTCATCTATATATGAGTGTGCTTCATTATTCCACTCATGCTTCAGTTCTGTAATGGTTAGTTTAAATTCATTCAAGGTCATAATGTTATGCCTTTGGGTATTCGGTAATTTTTCTTTCACGTTCCCATAGAAAGCGGTTAGTAAATAGCTATACAGTGCGGGGAACACAGCGATAGCTGCACACCGTTTTAATAATTGGCTACATTAAAGGATAGTACTGTCTGTTTCTTGTAGATATGTATTGTAGTCAGTGTTCCCTAACCGACCGTTATACAATAAAAAAGGTGTGAGAACTATTCGCATATCTGTTCCAAGGTATCGCCAAACACCCTAACCGCAAATACACAACAGTTGCCCACACCAAACGATATACAGACTATCAGTAAGATAGGTATATAACATTGATGCGGGCGTTGTTGCATATATCCCTGCGGTTTAAAATTTGGCGAATTTTTGGAACAAGGATAATGCAAAACGCCTTTCGTTAATAAATATGTCATTCCATTGCTGGAACGGCACAAATATACGAAAAGCGTTTGTATTGGCAATCGTTTATTTTACAAATTGGTTTCTCACTCTTTGAACAGTCGAAACGCCTATACCCTGCAATTTGGCAATGTTCCTCACCGAATAGCCTTTCTTCAGTAAAGCTATCGTTTCCCTGTATTCTTCCCTTTTCTTCTCCTCTGTCTTGACGCTCCCCCGTTTTCTTCCCAATTTGCCGCCTTTGGCAATGTAGTTTGCCCTGCCGCTATTCAAACGGTATTGTATATTTGTCCGTTCTATGTTAGCCATTTCAGCAAGCACAGTAACCATAATCGAAGCAATCGGGTTTACCTCTCCGTTTGGCTGCAATGTGTATAAGCCCAAATTTTGTATGTAAACGGATACCTTTGCTTCATGCAGTATCTCCAAAGAGCGGAGCACTTGTAGCGTACTTCTCCCCAGCCTTGAAAGTTCGGATAATAACAGGTAGTTAACACCCTCTTTCGTACAGTATTCCAAACATTCCGCAAGTATCTGCCTTTCCTCAATCTTCTTTGCTCCGCTTATGTGCTCTTGGAATATCCGTACTATCTCTATATCCTGCAATACGGCATACCTCTTTAAATCCTCTATCTGCCTTGTTGTGTCCTGTCTATCACTCACAGACGAAACACGTGCGTATATTACCGCCTTTTTCTTTTTTGTTTTCATATTATTCTTTGAATTGGTTGATAACAGAAAGAAGCGTGTTCAAACCACCTATGCAGATTTATTTGAACACAACTTCCTTTTGATTACATTTTAGAGAAATCGCTATCTATCCATTCCCTGCGGTGGCTCTTTTCAAAGGCATCGGGATGCCTTGCTTTTTGAGGTCTGCTGTAATCTTCCCTTTTTCTTCTTGCAGGTTTCTCCGTCCGCATTATTTTCGGAAGAAAGAGAATTAAGAGGATAAGCGGTAAACAGCCTGTAAAAAGTGAGACAATCAGCCCAAACAGCCAAACAAACAATCTTTTATAAAACATGATTTTCAATTTTTAAACAGTCAGACAAAAGGAGAATACCCCTTTAAAAGAATATTCTCCCGTTCACTCAATCAATAAACCACCTGTAACGTTCGTCACCATGCAAGGCGGCATTTATCCCCGTTGCAAGTTCCGTAGCGTTATAAGTCCTGTCTAAAAAGCTGTCTATATAACTGCTCTTGTTGCTTCCTGTCAACAGATTATAGAATTTCCACATGGATAGTTCACCACCCAAGCCGCCAAAGTTCGCATCACTGATATATGCTTTGGCAACCGCATTGACCTGTGTATCGGTAAGTAGCATACGTGGCAACCGCTTTTGATAGCCTTGTGGCAAACATTGATACAAACGCATCTTGCCCAATAATGTGGCAAACTGGTGCTCATTCATGCAGGTATCGCCTAAACTCCGCATCAGATGTATGTGTTTTGCGGGATTGTAGCCATGAAGCATTTCCAATACACCCCTATACAGGTCTTTTGTGTTGGTTACTTCCAAATTGCTTAAATAGCCGTCAGTGGAAACACACAGGTTGGTGCATACCATGCAGGTAAAGCCTACAAACACCTTAAACCGTTCCATGCCTTTTTTGCTGTACAGGTTGGTATGATTATAGGCACGAACACCGCCAACGGTCAAAGTAAGTTTGTTACCGTTTACCGTCTCATAAACGGTTGGTATTTCTATCGCAAAGGCGCATCTTTCGTAATAAATGGTCTTGTCGCTTTCCAACAACTGGTTGGCTGGCTTGTGTATGGCTTCGGGTATTCTTCCCTTGATAACATGGGACACCCTTATATCGGGTAGTCCAATCTTTTCACCTTGAAAGAATGTGCTTGCGGCATCCTGTACAGTTTCTATAAATGCGGGATGTGACAAGGTGGCTTCATTGTCCTTTGCAAATACGGGGATGATGCAATCGTTCTTTAAATGTTCCATAGTAACGTCAACCGTATTTGCTTCAATGAATAACGGTCTTTTCTGTTTTGCAGGCTGTTCTTCCGTTATTAGAACGGCTTCTTCCGCATACTCACCCAAGTTTAACGTTCTTCTTTCCTGTGGCATACCGCCAATTACTAAATCGTTCATAATGAATTAATTTTAAATGGTTTATAAATTGATGGAATGAAGCGATAAACATTTCGTTTATCTTCAAGTACTCTAAGGGGGTGTTAGAGTGTACTCAACACATGTATGCGTACCTTTCAATCGGTAAACCTGTGGATAATCAAGCTAATATATATTTCAGCTTCAAGAAAAGGGGGCAGGGGGGGCTTCTATATAAGTACCCGTACTTTATTGTGCGTGTTTCCCTGTATTTTTACGGCTGTGGAAGAAGTGGAGATATTGTGCAAATCCCGTTTCTGCGTGTATGCGTATTTTAAAGGATAACCGCCATTCGTTTTTTTACCTTATTAAAGATGACTATCTTTGTATATCCCCATGAAACGGACGATATATTTCTATTCATGGTATAATCTTCCTATTTATTATTGATAGTTTTATTTGTAGTTTGACCTGTCCGTTTCACCGTTGATAAAAAATCAGTCAACAGTGTAAAAATCAATGGTGCTATATACAACGTACTAATGGGCATCATGGACTTTACACGAAAAAAGCCGCATTTGAGTATGATTAGACGTGTACTTTCATGCGGCTTTTTTATTTTTTATATTTTATAGATAAAATTCAAGACATAACAACTTTATAACCAGAACTTGTAAATTGGATATTTTTTAAATAAATCTTGATCTTCTAATGAAAGTTTTGAAAAATGAATTGTTGCCCCTACTTTATTTCCTAATAAAAGATATGCTCCAACCTTTATGTCCTCTGTAATCATAGGATTCTCTATTAGCTCATTCAGTAAGACCAACTCATCATTATTTAAATTTCGTTCTCTTTTTATGATTTGCAATTTATTGATAAGAATTATATTGGGGTCAATTGCCTTTTCTTGACACAACCAATTTATTATATCTCTTGCTGTATTTAGTAGTTTTGTATCAAAATTTTTATCATAGGCAAGGAGCATATACAAAATATTATTATTGGCAAGATTATAAACTTCTGGATTTGAATGAACAAGTGACTTATATGAATTTAAAATCTCTTCATAGTTAATATTAGCCAACTCTAAATAATCCTCATCTTTTAATATAGAATATGGAGAAATTTTTGCAGGAGTACCGTCAATAGTCAAACTGCCAAATAAGTCTAAGGGAAGATTAAAAAAATCATAGATAACACATTTCTGAGTTTGTTTATCTTTTTCTATAAGTAATCTAATCTTTAGGTTGCCTAATTTCAAGTCAAATATGCAAGGTGAAATTTTTACTTTAATATTAACTTTCTGTTTTAATAAAATAGCCTTTACCAAAATATCAAAATCTTTTTTCTGCCTATCTGTTAAATCTGCAAGATTTATGTCTTTCCTTATATGTAAAGTATCTAATAAGTGAATTACTTCATTGTAATGTAATAATAATTGTTCTTGAGTAGTAATGTCAAAAATAGAGCTTTCTTTTGGTGGAATAACCATTGTTATTTCTGCATTTCCTATATGAAATTTCCCAACTTTCATTGCAGAAATTAAGAATGATAAATCTTTAGCTCTCCAACGTAGCATTGGGGAAAGCTCTATTTTTGCCTCAAAATCATTGCTATTATATTTCATTATCAATGAAAAGCTATGACCAATTTTTAATGTAACACCCTCTAACGTCCTAATTCGCTGAAAATCTGTATAAAACACACTTCCATTTACTTTTATATCATTAACTACAGTTTCAGTTGTACGTAAAGATGTTGCTATTATATCAGTTGGCAATAAAGTATTACTTCCTTCAAGAGTAATATATACATATATACCTCTATTGTACAATTCACTGTAAAACATACTACTCTGTTCAGAATAGTTTCCAGGCAATGTTATAGAAAATTGATATGGAATATTACTTTTTTGTAATTCTTCGAAAGAAATAAATCCTTGCGTAGAAAAACTTGCTTGTCTTTTACTATGAAATAGAAAATCTGCAATTATAACAGATTTTAGTTCCTTTTCATTAGGAAATTCATACAGTTGAATATGCTTCTTTTTCTGACCATCCGCTTGCTTTAAATAATTGGCTATTTTGACAGGAGTTAGTTCTTCATAATAAATCTTCCTTTCTAAAGGATTTTGTCTATTCAGGCAGACAACAAAAAAAACAACTCCTACATCATTTTTATAATTGATTAAATCTGAAATATCTACTGGATATGTAATTCTTTTTGCAGGTAAACTATCCACCAATTTCCCTTTAACCTGTACAGGAACTCTTCCTGCCAAGCATTTTTTTGTATGCCGTTTCCCATTATAAACATAAATAAAACCATCCCAAGACGGTTCTTTGTCATTATCAGCTATGAATTGATCCAAGATTTCTGTTGACACAATGCTATCTTTAACCGCACTTATTGCTAAGGTCTCAATTGCTTTATTATCCATAACTTTTTATTTTGAGTAAATAATACAAAGATATATTTTATTTTTATTTCCTAACATAATTTTATGAGTACCAAACTCAATTATTCCCATTATATTCTTTTACTATGCTACTTGTTTAAAAAGAATATACATCAACATATCCTCTAGCTATATCCTCATCCGTCAAAATCTCCGGATATACGTTTTTCAAAATAGCTATTTGTGTCTCACTCGTTATCAAGAATATATCTTTATCAAGTAAATGAATACCTTTCTTGTCTTTTTTCACATACCCAAGTTTTGTTGCTTCTCTGATGTATCTTGATATAGTGGATGCACTTAAACCTAATTCTTCCGCTAACATATTTTGAGAATACTTGCATGTATTTGTACCATTCAGGCATTTGCATTTCAACAAAACGAGAAAACCCTTCAATTCTCTGGAAATAGGCTCGTCATATAGTGTATTTCCTATTAGCACATAATGCTCCGTATCTAACTCGTATTCATATCTGGAAAAAGTACCATATTTTCCTTTAATAAGGTTGCTATGTATCTTTATCAATCTCATATCTTCAAATTTGTGTAGCCACTTGCCTATCTGTTCCTCTTTTGTTATACCGTAGAAAGCTGCCAGTTTCTCCTGTTTTATATGGGATATAGCGGTATAGCAATCAGAGCACAAGGCTAAACAATAAAACAAGTAGGCTTCAAGTAAATCCAATTTTCCCGCAATTTTTTCAGTTATTCTGCGATAGGATAGTTTTGCTTCTGTCATTAGCAACAGGACTTTGATAATTGGTGAAATGAATATCTCCTTTTCTTACTAATCTCCTGTATCTATGATTGCCAAAGAATATTTTGGCTTCTTTTTGTGTGTTGAACTGCAATCCTGTAGAAAGATGAATAATCATAAGAGTGTAGTTTTAATAATGAAATGATAAATCTGCTGTAAAATATAACCACTGAATTTTTGCGACAGCAAAAATGAAGTAGGTAGTGTATTTATTTTCTATAGGTATTTATAAGTAGCCCACTTATATGAAACACCTCTACACCACCTATATGAAATACTGATGAAATTTGACTTTATAAACGGATAATCTTCATGTTTTATGGAAGCTGTACACCCGTTTAACAGTCTATACATTTTAGTTTATAATAAACTGTGTAAACTCTCTTGTTTACCTGTTTTCTGGTTTTGATATAGCCGTTCAGACTAGCCCACATTCCAATGCTGACCTTGTTGTCTGAAACACCCTGCGATAACGCTTTTTCTCTGATTTCTTCGTAAGTGAGTAGCCGCATGATAAATTTATGAATAAAAAGATACGAAAAAGGAGGTATCTTTAGAGTGGGTGTATCTATTTACTATCTTGTAAGCTGTTGATACAAAGATACTAAACTTTCAGCAACCCACCAAAAGATGATACCACTTAGTGAAAAAATAGACTGGAAGTATAGATTAACTCATAAAAATATTTGCTAAACTATAGAATTATAGAGGAATAGCAATATTACTCTGCTTCATCAGTCTTTTCAAATTTCACTTGCTTTTTCTTAGTATCTTTCCTCATTATAATGTTACCCATACTACCATTATCAACAGAAACCCTAAAGTCAGCCTTCTCTACTGCTTTAGCTATCGAATGAATATCTACATCATCTTCCATTAAACTTGCCACCATATTTAAAGTATCATCCAATCTCTGTCCTTTCACTTTTTCTACATTCTGTTTATAGGTTTTCTGCAATGCAGAAATGGTAGTAGCAAACATATCAGCTTCTTGAATTGTCAATTCTTGTCCTCTTAGTTGTAAAGAGCCTTCAACATTCTTTTTTTGCGCTTTCAACATTACTTGGGCAGCATCTTCACTTGATACTTTATTATATCGCTTAAAAGCCTCTTCCGTTTTATGTCCCGTCACACCTTTTATAATATGAGAATCTAAACCTGCCTTTAGCCAATTAGTAACAAAACTACGTCTATCTAAATGCGATGAAATATGTTTCCACAAAGGTTCAAGATAGGTTACAGGTCGTCCCTTTTCTTCTTTTGTAATCAAAACCTCTCTATTTAAACCAGCTTCTTTTGCTATCTTCTTCAACTCTTTATCTGTTATATCAAGTAAATAAATAGGTATGCTATAATTATAGCTAGACAATATCTGTTTAGCCACATCAGATAAAGGTATAGTTACTTGCTGCATTGTCTTTTGCTGAACAATAGTATATGTGTTACCATCCTCACTTAATTTTCCATTATTCAAATTACACATATCAGAAAAGCGTTGCCCCATTTCGCACTGCAATATAAATACATCCCTTATCTCCTTTTGCTTACCCGTTAACTTCGCTTTATATAACTGTGTTATTTCCTCATCAGTAAGAACAACCTTTGTTTTTTCTTGCCTAACTTTGGTTGGCTTAAATTCCTTTATCTCACGACATACTTCTTTACCAATTTTTTCATCAGCCCAACAAAGAATTGTTTTAATTGCCACTATTGTATTATGAATAGTTCTCGTTGACCTTATATTACCTTTATCATCATAAGGTATAAACAACCAATCTTGAAAATCTTTCAGAAACCTCGCATTAATCATATCAAAAGTAAGGTAATCTACGTTCAATGTTCTAACGTAACCTTCCAGTATTTTCAACTTTGTAATGTAGTTTTGTTTTGTAGCATCAGCTATATTGCAACTAGGAGCATCTACGACTTTTCTATACCAAATAAGTGCATTTTCCTTTTTCTCCATAATCTCGTCCCTATATAAGTATTCTTTCATTATTGTATGTGCTTTATCAAGCAACTTTGGGTTATTACAAATATAGCACTTAAAATCCAGAAAACGAAGTCGTAATTCATCTAGTCTATTATTCACTATTACATTATTATATAAGTCTAGTTCTGTCAATCGATGATTTAAGATAGCTTCTTGCTTAGCCATATTCCACTGGGCAGGATATACCTTTACACCCGTTACATATTTTTTCTGCACGCCACCAATACGTACAACTAAATAAATGTTCGTTGGCTTATCTCCTTTCGGTTTCCTCAAATTAAAATAAGCCTTGATTTCGCTAAAGAATACCTGCCCGTTATTCATTTTGGTTCTTTTTTACGGTTCTTTATTTTGGTTCTTTGATGCGTTATCACAGACGAATAGTTGATAATGAATTGTTCACAAAGAAATAACATTCAAAGCCAACGAAGAAGTACCCCGCAAATACAACTCTAAAAATCAGACAATTACAAGAAATAAAAAAAGGAATATCAGTTAAAACCGATATTCCTTTTCTTCGTAGCTCCGAGGGGAATCGAACCCCTATCTAAAGTTTAGGAAACTTCTATTCTATCCGTTGAACTACAAGGCCCCTTTATGGGTACAAAGGTACTTCTTTTTGTTAAAATGGCAATATGAAAGATTGAAAAATGTCTTAAGTGGGAAGAAAATAATCCTTTCTTTGTTGTTTTGTTGTTTTTTGTCTGTTTTTTATAATCTAATAATGTTGTTATTCTGCTATAAACTTTCATGTTGTTCATAAAACATGGATAAAAATAATAAATTGTAAAAATGAATCGTTTTTGATGCTGTCATAATGATAGGAATTTATGCTTTTAAACAGGTAATTATCTCTGCTTTTTCTTAGCTTGGAAACAAATAAACCTTTAATTTTGTACATTTTGATATTCAAACGTAGTTTGATAGCGGAATATTTTGTCCTTTGACAGAACTTTCCGAACTTTGCAAACAGTGAAATTTTGTAACCCTAAATAATAAGTTATGGCAGATGAAATGATAGTCAAGGAGTTGGACCAAGTGGTGGTCCGTTTCTCAGGCGACTCAGGCGATGGTATGCAGCTGGCCGGAAATATCTTTTCTAATATTTCGGCTACAGTGGGAAATGATATCAGTACATTCCCCGATTACCCGGCGGATATACGTGCTCCGCAAGGTTCGTTGACCGGTGTGTCAGGTTTCCAGGTGCATATCGGTGCGGGTAAAGTTTTTACCCCTGGTGACAAATGCGACGTGCTGGTCGCAATGAATGCCGCTGCATTGAAAACACAATACAAATTTGCGAAGTCCACAGCTTGTATCATTATTGATACAGATTGTTTTCAGAAATCAGACCTGGACAAGGCGGCTTTCAAAACAGACAATCCGATTGAAGAAATGGGTATTAAGCAGGATGTAATTGCTGCTCCTATTTCGCAGATGGTGAAAGATTGTCTGGCAGATACAGGCATGGACAACAAGTCAATGTTGAAATGTCGTAATATGTTTGCTTTGGGATTGGTCTGCTGGTTGTTTAATCGTGACCTGGCGGTTGCTGAAAATTTCTTGCGCGAGAAATTTGCAAAGAAGCCGCAAATAGCTGAAGCGAATATTAAAGTGATACACGCCGGATATGATTATGGGCACAATACGCATGCGTCTGTGGATCATACTTATAAGGTGGAAACTAAGTCTAAAGTACCTGGAAAGTACATGGATATCAGCGGAAACAAGGCTACGGCTTATGGCTTAATTGCTGCTGCCGAGAAAGCAGGTCTGCGTTTGTTCCTGGGATCTTATCCCATTACTCCGGCAACAGATATCTTGCATGAACTTTCTAAACATAAATCATTGGGAGTGACTACGGTTCAATGTGAAGATGAAATTTCAGGTTGCGCTACGGCTATCGGTGCCTCGTTTGCAGGTGCGTTGGCAGCTACTTCTACTTCGGGACCGGGTGTTTGTCTGAAATCAGAGGCTATGAATCTGGCTGTTATTACAGAATTACCATTGGTGGTTATTAATGTACAGCGCGGCGGTCCTTCTACTGGTTTGCCTACTAAGTCTGAGCAAACAGATTTATTGCAGGCTTTGTTTGGCCGTAACGGTGAATCTCCTATGCCGGTCATTGCCGCAGCTTCTCCAACTCATTGTTTTGATGCTGCTTATGATGCTTGTAAGATTGCCTTGGAACACATGACCCCGGTGGTGTTGCTGACTGATGGTTTTGTAGCAAATGGTTCCGGTGCATGGAAGTTGCCTGATCTGGCGAACTATCCGGCTATTAACCCACCCTATGTTACTCCGGAAATGAAGGATAATTATACTCCTTACAAGCGTAACGCCGAAACAGGTGTCCGTTATTGGGCATTGCCGGGACAGGAAGGTTATATGCATATTTTGGGAGGCTTGGAAAAAGACAGTGATACAGGTGCTATTTCTACCGAGCCTGAAAACCATAATTTGATGTGCCGTTTGCGTGCCGAGAAGGTTGCTAAAATTCCAGTGCCTGATGTTAAGGTGCAAGGCTGCGTAGAGGATGCAGATTTGCTGATAGTAGGTTTCGGTGGAACTTACGGTCATTTATATTCAGCAATGGAGGAAATGAACCATGCGGGCAAGAAGGTTGCTTTGGCACATTTTGTTCATTTGAACCCGCTGCCTCACAATACGGCAGAAGTGCTGAAGAAATATAAGAAGGTAGTCGTGGCTGAGCAGAATCTTGGTCAGTTTGCCGGATATCTCCGTATGAAAGTGGACGGATTTGTTCCTTATCAGTTTAATGAGGTAAAAGGCCAGCCGTTCGTAGTCAGCGAGTTAGTTGATGCTTTCACTGAGATTTTAAATAAATAATAACCGTAAAGAAAGTAAAGACTATGAACGAATATACAGCAAAAGATTTCAAAAAGGGACAACCTCGCTGGTGTCCGGGTTGCGGTGACCATTTTTTCTTGGCTTCGCTGCACAAAGCGATGGCTGAATTGGGAGTGGCTCCTCATGATACTGCCGTTATTTCGGGTATCGGATGTTCCAGCCGTCTGCCTTATTACATGAATACATATGCCATGCAGACTGTGCATGGTCGTGCGGCTGCTATTTCTACAGGCTGCAAGGTGGCTAATCCGAAGATTACTGTCTGGCAGATTTCAGGGGATGGTGATGGGCTGGCTATTGGTGGAAATCATTTTATACACGCCGTTCGTCGTAATATCGACTTGAATATGATTTTGTTGAACAACCGTATATATGGTTTGACCAAAGGACAGTATTCTCCGACCTCTCCCCGTGGATTTGTTAGCAAATCATCTCCTTACGGCACTGTGGAAGATCCGTTTCATCCGGCTGAATTATGTTTTGGTGCGCGTGGGCGTTTCTTTGCCCGTGCGGTAGCTACGGATGGTCCTGGTACAGTGGAGATTCTGAAAGCTGCTGCCAATCATAAAGGTGCGGCTGTATGTGAAATTCTTCAGAACTGCGTCATTTTTAATGATGGAACACACGAATCAGTATATACGAAAGAAGGTCGTTCAAAGAATGCCATTTATTTGGAACACGGTAAACCGATGTTGTTTGGGGTAGATAAAGAATACGGGCTGATGCAGGAAGGTTTCGGGCTGAAAGTGGTAAAGCTTGGCGAGAATGGTGTGACGGAAAAAGACATTTTAGTGCACGATGCTCATTGTATGGATAATACTTTGCAGTTGAAACTGGCATTGATGGAAGGACCGGATTTTCCGGTTGCGTTAGGGGTGATCCGTGATGTGGAAGCGCCTACTTATGATGACGCCGTTAATGCACAGATTGAAGAAGTGGCCGCAAAGAAAAAATATCATAATTTCCAGGAATTACTGATGACAAATGATATTTGGGAAGTGAAATAATATTTTCATTTTCCCTGTAGGAACCGGATCTACAGAGTTGTTCTAAAAATTAAATGGTTAGTAATAGGCAGTGAATAATTGCCGGTTACTAACCATTTAATTTAGGGACATTCATTAAATATTACAAAATCAGCCAACTAATTCATACACAAAGT
>OGGK01000068.1_pt1 | contig 96079 bp, 87 predicted proteins | sample 1571171 | NCBI WGS metagenome assembly OGGK01 (sample SAMEA2581958, study PRJEB24529) | metagenome | biome: Human gut stool | place: China | collected 2011 | reverse complement strand
AAAGCAGATTCATTAATGGAACGTCTTAATGATACCATTAATAGAATTTATAATAAAGATTTTAGAGATATGAATCCTAATGTTACAATTAGTAGCATTCAGTGGAGCTTAGAAGCCCCCGGTAGAGAAGGAGATGTGGTAGAGAGAGGAACGTCTGCTGAAACTACAGTTGAATCTCCTATTCTTATTGAAACTGAAACTAAAGTTCAAACTGAAGAATCTATTGATACTACAATTGAAGAAGATGAAGATATTGATTGGGATGATGATTATGTTGATATTGAAGGTGATCTTAAATTATCTATGTCTTTATCTGATTCTTCATCTATTGCAACTAATATTTCAAAATATTTAAATGATTCGGTTGCTAGTCTAAATAAAAATACTAACTTTGATGAAACTAATAAACGTATTTGTTAAACGTATAAAACTGATATTATGGGTTTAGATTGTAATGTTATCCCACAAATTAAAGTCGGCGATGAATATGTTGATAGCAAATGTTTTAAAGATCTTTGGGATAGGGCTAAAAAGCTCTATCCTTTTGATGCTTCTAAAGCACGTGCTGTTGCTAGAGCTGACTATGAAACTCTTAAATCTACTGCATTCACATCCGAGAATGGGGATTGGATTCTTTTGCGTGCAATACAGAATAGCAAACTAACAGACGCTCAATTTGCCACTTTTCAAAGCATTTACGGCAATAATATAGACAGGTTGACCAAAAGTATTACCGTACCATTAAACGAGCAGGGAGAGCCGGAAATAAGCCAATTATGGAATACGGATATTGCTAAGAAATCTGAAATTCTATATGAAGACAATTATCCTTTTATTGCTGATAGTGAGCAAATGTATTTGAATCGTATTTTTGCTGCTATTGCATTTAGAAGTGAATCTGAATTTAAGAATCTTAATTATAAAGATTTCAAAAATGGTATTAAAATTCGAGATATAATTGCTAAAGCTATTCTTCAATATGCTTCTAATGCTAATCCAGATTTAGGTTATTTAGGCTATTCAGTCCAACTTAAGAATTATCGTAATCGTAGATCTAAAGAACTTAAAGATGAAGGTAAAAATGTTGCTGAAATAAAAGCTATTGTTCAAGATGAAGCCATCTATAAAGAACTTAAAAGTAAAGCTGATAATCTTATAGCTCTTGCTGACCAACTGAAAAATGTAGACAATAAAAATATATGGCAGAGTTTCGTTAATTATTATAAAGCTGAATTTATGGCTGATATTAATGATTACGATATTGAAGATCATATGACTATGGGTGAGCTTAATGGAGCTACTATGACAGATGAACAAAATATTAATAAATCTTGGAATAGTTCTCTTCAGTTTAAAGTCAATCGTAAAGATACAGCTTCTTCTCGTTTTAAACGTATGCTTACTGAGATGATTTATAATAATCAAAGTAATCTTATGATGCGAGTTGAAGATACTCAATTAAATGGTACAGCTTCTTATTATAATAAATATGGTTTAACTATGCCATTTGATATTAATGTTTTATGGAACTCTTTAATTGATGTTACTCGATATGCAGCAAATAAAGAAGAACTTATAAATAGTCTTAAAGTTACTTCTGAATCTGTTTACAATGGTCAACTTAAACCTTTAATTAATAAATTAGAGATTCTTCCGGATGATGATGCTTTTACTATAGAATCTAAAGAAATATTCTATAATATGTATATGGCTTCAGTTGATATGGCAACAACGGTTGTAACTCAAAGTGAAACTATGAGTTATAATATGTCTGAAACTGATTATAATATGTCGTATGCTGTTCGAGAAAGTAATCGTCAATCTTTTGCTATTACTAATGTATATAATCAATATCGTAATATTCTTACTAATAAGTTTCAAAGAATTAGTACCAGAAGTGCTGTTCAATTTGATATAAATGCTTTGTATAAAACTGGTAAATCTATTACAGATAAAGTAAACAGTTTACTATATAAATCTAATAATGCTGGTATTAATTGGACTCCTAATACTATATTCAATTATTTATCTATTAAATTTAATGTTCCTTTTGATGTAATTAAAGCTTTATATGTTGATGGAAACGCAGATAATAAAGTAAATGCTTTAATTCATCAAAAAATTGAAACTGAACTTGTTCATATTGATGATGTATTTGATAAGATATTTAATCAAATAAAAGCTAATATCACAGATAAACAAAGTGAAAGAGCTAAAGATCGTCAAGCTAATAAAATTCGTAATTTGTTTTATGATACTTATAAACCGGGTGATACAATTAATTCTATCGTTGATGATATGAGAGGTAGAATTAATATTTTAGCTACTATAGGCAGTTGTGATCCTTCAATTAAAGTAGATTTAAGTTATATTAATGTTGAAGGTGAACAAGAATATACTCCTGAGTTTTATAATCATATTACTTATATGTTGCAAGGTATTGTTAATCGTATAGGTAATGTCAATGTTGAATTAATGAAATATCGCTTTGCTGATTTTCTTAAATCTAAAGGTACTAAATATAATCCTATTATTTGGAATTTAGGTAATGGTACTGGAGGAAATGGTAAAGGTTTCTTTAATTTTAAAAAAGATGATAGAGGTAATGAAGTTTTAGACGAAGATGGATATAGAATATTAGATCCTATTAATCCTGTAAATGTTGAAGCTGTTAAAGCATTTGAATATTCTAGATTTAATGGTCTATCTAATAGAGATCAAGGTATTGGTACACCATATGTTGATATGCATGATTATATTTGGACTCGTGATGTTATTCTTCGTCAAATGCAAGAACGTTATTCATTACCTTCAGCTGATGCTTCTCGTATATATGAATTTGTTACAGGTAATATATTAACTGAATCTAATAGTGGTAAAAGAGCATTACCTTTTAAACTTATAGATAATAATGGTACTTTCGTTAATTATCGTATAGCTAGAACTAATGATCTTGAATCTAATTATACTTTCCAAAGAGTTAAAGATACTCTTCGTACGGAGATGGAAATGATGTTAGATGCTAGACGTATGCTATTCGATTATGATTCTACTACTCATAAGCTCACTTTAAAAAAAGAATTTACTAGAAGTGAAGACGAAGTTCGTGAAGAGTTTAATAATATGAATTCTGATGAAAGAGCTGAGATTGTTCATAATAAATTTAATGGTGATATTAATTTAGCATTTGAAGATTACTATGAGCATTATTCTTTTAATAAAGAAGTATTTGAAGGTCTTCAAGCTCCTATATTCTGGGATGGTAAAGATGTTATTAAAAATGGTAAACCTACAGGTAATATCTTTAAGTTTGGTAATCTTAATTTCAGATATACTGATGAAAACGGTAATGTATCTGTAAAAAGCATTATAGATTATATAGAAGACGCATTTAAAGAATTACATCCAGATGAATTAACTTCTTTCGGTAAATTCGAACCTTTTATGATATGTGGTGAAGATTTCTCTACTGCATACGGAGATGTAATCGATAATGCTTTTATGAGAATGTTTGTTGATAGAATGAATAGTCATTTACAAGATGCTTTTGATTATTTAGCTCCTATCAGAGATAATATTCAATCTACTCTAACATATAAGAATCAACTTAAAGTTATAAGTGAACAACTTCCAGATGATTATAAAAATGATCGTTATTGGGGATTTGTTGTTGCTAATTTATTAACTAATCATTATATTGCAGATATTGCTATTCAAGAGTTATTCACTGGTTATACTTTTGAATTTAAGAACGCTCTTGATTGGGCTAAACGTGCATCTCAAGGTGTTAGACCTGGTTCTAAAACTAGAAGTAATACAACTTATACTCAGATTATCGTAAGTGATGTTAAACTTAGAGATAATATGATTGATAAAATTGTAGCGCCTTTTGTTAAATCAGATGAAACTACAACTAATACTCTTCGACGTAGATTTGGTATTGATAAAATTACAACAGCAGACGCATTTAATATCATAACTCAAGATGAATGTATAGCCCGTTTTAAAGCTATGGGTAGTTATGATAGTTTTACTTTACCTTCTGGTAAAACTCTTAAAGATATTGTGGAAGATGAAGATAGTCCTATTAGTTCGCAAGATTATGCACGTATCGTTGAACAACTAAAGTATTACTTCTATAAACGAGGTAAATCAACTCTTAATAATAGATTTAATACTGATATTGTATTTTCACATCAAGATAAAAATTCAACTCTTGTTGTATTCAAACGTATGTATAAGGGTACAAATTATGAAACTCTTTATGATTGGATGAAACAAGAAGGTATTGATTCTATTAACTTTGCATCTGGGCATAAAGTTGGAGGTCTTCCACAAGTTCAACTCTTTAATATTGCTAATAATGAACAAGATGCTACTCTAAATATTCAATATAATGAATCTATTAATCGTTATGAATTAAAGAATTATCCTAAAGGTATTGATGCTTTTAAACATACTCTTAGTCATAGTAATCTCTATGTACAACAAGAAGTACCTTCTCATTTAATGGATGAAGAAAATAAAATTGGTACTCAGCTTCAAAAACGTATTCTTGATAATCTTGTATTTAATGGAGAATACTTTATTGCTGGTACTGTACGTAAAGGTAAAACAGGAGATAAATCTTTTGATAAAGCTGGTGTATTTGAATATTATCAAATGCTTCTAGCTACTAATGCTAATGATGAAATGTATCGTTTGCTTTCTGATTGGGGAGCTATTGATGATAAAGGTAATATCAAATATAAATCTATTAATGATAAGAATGTAGTTGAAGTTAATTTAGATTTAGTTCTTGCTGATCTTCGTAGATACTTTAATGAAATTGAAATTGATAGAAACTTTATCAAAGCTACTATGATGGTAGACGGTAGACCTTTTATACCTTTTTATCATCCTACTATTAAAAGTAGAATTGAATCTGTTCTATTAGCTCGTATTACACGTAGAGTTACCAATCTTAAACTTAAAGGTGCTCACGTTACTATTCAGCCTGATACTTTCTTACAACCTGCATCTGTTACGTTGGACAAAAAAGGGTTAATCAAAGGAACTCAAGCTAATGTTTCTAGAATGTATCATGAAGGTCAAATTAAGTTCTCTGATGATTATTGGAAACTTAGAGCTGAACTCAATGATGATGGTAGTATTAAGAGAGATGCTAATGGTACTCCTATTATTAAGAAAGATGCTGATTTTAAACTTCAAAGTGAATGGTGGGAAGAAATTAAACAAGAAGATGGTTCTGTTAAACAAGTATTTCATCCTGCTGAAATTATTCTTAATAATTGGGATTCTCGATTCAAATTAGATGCTGATGGAAATCTTGATTTAAATACTGTTCCGGAGAATCTTAGAACTATGTTTGGTATTCGTATTCCTACTGAAGGTCATCAATCTATGTTTGTTGCTAAAGTTGTAGGAGTTTTGAACAATGGTGCAAGTCAAGCTATTGTTCCTGAGCATCTTGTTACACGTACTGGTTGGGACTATGATATTGATAGTATTTATCTTTCTATGAAAGAATTTGATGTAATTGATGGTAATTACATTGAATATACTAAGAATAACACTAACGCATATAAACGTCAATCTTTAGAATATGTTGCAGATGTTTATTTTGCTAAAGCTAAAGATTCACTTAAACAAGATTATCTTAAAGTTAAAGTTCCTTTAATTAATCGACTTGGTGATATTAATGAAAAGATTAATACTCAAACTGGAATAAATGATCCTATATTAACTAGATTAAAAGCTGAATATACAGATCTTCAAAGAGAACGTTTTTATTCAAAAAACACTTCTGAACGTGAAGCTTTAGCTAAAGCTATGGAAGCTAAAGAAGTTGAAATTGAATCTTATAATACAGCTAATTTAAATCCTGTTATAACTGATTCGGAACTTAAAGCTCTTTATGATGAAAAAACTGAAATCTATTCTAAACTCAAAGAAGCTAAGAAAGATTATAATGCTAAATATAAAGAATTTATAGATAAAATTGTTACTGTCAAATGGAATGAACTTAATGATTATGGAAGAATGCCAAGAGCTGCTAAAGATAATGCTATTATTGATACTTGGATTGGTATTCATTCTGATCTTAAGAATACTCTTAATAAAGAAAAACCTAATGAATTTGAACATAGTAAATCTGCTGCTTCTTATATAAATAGAATTGCTGGTTATGATAACTCTATGATGAATCAGCATTTTCTTATTGACCAAATTAAGATTCGTAATATTAACAATAATATTGCAGTGCTTAAAGGTCAATCTATTGCAGCAGATAATGCTCTATCTATCATGGGTTTTACTGAAACTAAACTCTCTGATGATTTTGCTATTCCTATTAGACTTAATTTTAGTGATATTGCTGGATATAGTGAAGATATTCCAAATAAAGCTGAATGGGCTAAGAAACAAATTCTTAAAGCTTTTAAAGAAGAGAAGTTATCTAATGGAGAACGTAGTATTGAAATTAATGTAGATGATAGTACAATCACGGTTTGGTGTCGTAGTTTATATAATAATGATTATGGTACTTGGACAGATATAAATAATGAACCTATATCAGCTCAACGTTCTGAATTAACTTCTCATATTCTTGATGCTGTTAAGGATAATCTTTGGTTTAATCTTAATACTTATACTGTTGGTAATACCGCATTATTAGCTTCATTTCCTATAAGTTGGAATGCTAATTTAAAAACTAAAAATGCTAAAGTTGAAGGTGTTAATAGATATATTTATTCAGCTCTTATTGAATCTCAACAAATCATTAGTGATTTTGTTACTAATATTTCTATTAAATCTATAGAGAACTCTAATAACTTTACTAATATTAGTTTTCATAATGTTCGCAGTGATTATATGATTGACGCTGCAACTGTTATGAGTAAACTTCTTATTAATAAAGGTGAATCTCTTAAAGATTTTATTAAAGATTATTTTACATTTAATCAAGATAATGTAGGTCTTAAAACTGTTATTAATAAAATTAATAAATTTCTTGCACAAGAAGATTTATCTAATTTTACTATAGCCAAAGCTCATAAACACAGTTTAACTATAAATCAAAATCAAGTTCAAGCTATGGCTAAATTTATTGAAGCTATTGCTGAAAAAACAAGTATTACATCATATGAGATAAATAGTGGGATTAAGAATAAAGCTAAAACTATAACTGAACTTGATGCTTTATTCAAAGAAGGTCAAAATTATAAACATAATGTTGAAGATCTTGAAGTATATGCTAATTATCTTAATCGTCAACTTGAAGTTTTAGATTATTATATATACGTTGATAAAGCTGTAAATGCTATGAAACGTGCACAAGGATGTCTTATTACTGAAAAGAAAGGTGCTGGTCCTAAAACTTCTGAAAGTAATAAACTTTTTGAATCTATTGCTATGCTTCAACATAATGTCAATACTTTAGTTCAAAATGCAAAAGACGCTAAAGTTCCTGACATTATGATTGATGAATTTCTTTATAAATACTATAGTGTAAATGCTATTACAGATAAAGGTAAAGTTATAGATGATTGGATTGATAAAGCGAATGATTATCTTTTATCTATTACAGATGTTGAAGATAAACCTATTCAATTAAGTAAACCTAAATCTCCTTTTAGAATAGGTAATCAATCGATGATTGAAGCTATATTTCCATCTATTACTGATCCTAATTGGACTATAGAAGATAGTGCTTACCCTATTCTTCAACAACAATTATATTCTACTAATGAGATGTCTGTTAATATGTTTCATGATATATTCATTAGTGAGAATCCTCTTTTCAAAGATAAGATTAATTATTGTATAGCTAAACTTGGTCAGAATAACAATCCTGAACTTAGAGAAGCTCTTATTAATTATGCTATAATTGATAAGATTCGAGATATGTCATTCTTTAATGATAATAGTAAAAGTCCAGAAGCTGTTCTTGAAGATAGAGCTAAACTTTTAGGTTGTACTAGAATTATTAAGAATGATAAGAATGAATTTAGATTCCAACTAGCTACTGATTTATCACTTACATCAGTTAATCTTAAAACATGGTATAATGAAACTGAAAATAGACCTTATACTCATGCTGAAAAAATAGCTATGTTTAAAGATTTACCAGTAGGTATTCAATTAGCTATGGTTAAAAATACATTAACTGATGGTAAATATGTAGTAGTTAATGGACAATATATTACTAAAGGTAATCTTAAGCTTAATCCTAATCATATTCTTTCTTTATTGTCTTCAAATACTATGGAAAGTCTTATTATAAGAAATGGTTACATAGGTATTTCAACTAAAGAAAGTGATGATGTTGATTTTACTAGAGATACATTCTTTCAACTTATTAATAGTCCTGATGAGTATTGTCGTATTCTTGGTGAAAATCTAGTTAAATACGCATTTTGGATTAATAAACTTGATTTCGGTCGTAATCTATCTAAATATATTCCTATTGATCTTTATGGTAGATTTAAAACTAAAAATGATGGTTATATAAGTGCTTATAAGACTACTTGGGGAGATCAATTCGATTCTATTAATTTTGAATCTATTGATGGTACTAGCGATAAAGATATAAGACTTTCGATGAGAGAACAAGGTATTATCGATGGAGGTAGTAACTTTAGATCAAATAATGCAGCTCTTTATAATTACGTTAATGCTTTATATGCTAGTCAATCTAATGAAGATAATATTCTTCTTAGAGATAACGAAGAACTCGATCGTTTTATTGAAGCATTTGTTAGAGCTAATTCTGATAATACTCGTATCGTTAAATATATGAAACCTGAATATATTTATGATACTAATAGTGGTAAACAAAGAATTAAAGATCAAACTCCTACTTTTACTAGGATTACTAAAAGTAATTTATCAAGAAATGCTTTTGGACTTAAAGGTGGAGTTGCAAATGAATGGCATAATGATGTTGACCCTGAAGTTCGACAGTATATAGAAGATGCTCTCAATAGTATTCTAAAAAATGCAATTATTGTTAAACATAATGATATATGGAATATTGTCGGTCAAATGATTGTTGAACCTACAATATTTGTTAATAATTCTCGTTATGCTAATGATATGTATCTTAAGACTCGTGAAAAAGTTATAGATAAAGAACTTACTGGTCTTAAGAAATCTTATAAAGCTAAATTACCTGAAGGTACTCTTTATAAACGTTTTGATATTAATGATTGTACTTTTTATTATCCTATTAATAAAACGTTTAAATCTGAATATTTAACTACAGCCAATGATTACTTTAAATATAACATTGAATCTCAAGAAATATATGAGAAAATAGCTACAGTTCTTAGTAAATTCTATCGTAAATTTAATAGTTCTGTTACTAATACCGAATCTCATGGAAGTTTAACACAAGCTATTGATGCTGCTACAAGTAATGCAGATATTACTATTTATATTGGAAATGAATCTGATACTAATAGAGGTCTTATTGTTAATGATAATGTAGTTACTATATCAACTCAACGCCTTATCGAGGATTCGTATAATACCGAAACATTGCCTACTAATATCAAAAATTTAGCACTAATCGCCAACGGAGAGCCACTTTCTCAACTTGAACAACTAAAAGTTCAAGGACAAATTTTCAAGGGCTTAGAGAGCCTTATTCAAAGGCTAAATCCAACAAATATTAGTGCAATTCAAGCTGATGGTATTAATGATATTATAGTTGATTATATTGGTATTAAAAAGAATGCTACAACTACAGTTCATACTATTAATAGTACAACACCTAAGTTCTCTATGGTTTTAGATACTCAGTTTGTAGCAGATGATAATACTGGATTAGGTATATCAAATCTAGAATTTATTAATACTCTCTATGAAGTTGAGAAGACTGCTATCGGTAATACTAAGTTACTTCGTGATGAAATGTCTATTATGGGAGAACTTAATACTGATTTAGAGAAACTAGACGCTAGAGCTAAAGATGAAATAGCTAAACTAGGTAGGGATATGAATAGTCTTCCTAATTACATTGATACCTTCAAGTATAATGCTAGAATATTTGAGAGTGTTAAAGATATGATTAATAATATAGTCATTGATTTAAATACTAATAGTATTGCCGATTTATGGACTAAGAAGACTCCTGCTGATCGTAAACAATGGGTTACCGATTTAAATAAACTTAGTAGTCTTATTAAATCTCAAACTTATATTGAAGATTTAAATCCTATTGATGAAGTTAGTTTTGAAAATGCTTCTCAAACTATTAAAGATTCAATTAAAGATTTTAATGAAGCTCTTCTTAATCTTAAAGGTTTATATGCGGAAATAATTCCTCTTAAGCGCAAAGTTATTGATGCTTCTAAGATTTATTTTGGTATTATGATGAATCAAAAATCACATAATATTAGCTTTAATACTAAATTTAAATATATTCAAGATAAACTCGTTGAAACTGGATTTGAATCTGATGATATTGGTCCATATCTTGTAACTGAGAAAGATATTCAAGAAAATATTCGTACTATGCTTGGTGATAATCTTGATTTATCTACTGCTATTAAATGGTTAGATTCTGCTGCACAAAGTGGAATTCCTATTATAGATACAGTTCTTTCTCAATATGAACTTCATTCTCTTAATGCAACTGAATTTGCTCTTAATAAAAACAAGCAAACATTTGCATTATTCAAAAAGTATTCTAACTTCTATTCAGAGAAATCTAATGGTAAACCTAATATCAAATTTTCACAAGCTCGTTCTAATGATTTTAGATCTAAGTTTATTAATGATAATAATGCTCAATTAACTACTCCATTTGATATAGTTAAAGCCGCATTCGATTATGCTCAAGCTAAAGCTTCTATATACGATGAATATATTCGTGAAAGAAAAGCTCTTGAACCTGCACTTGAATCTGATGATTTTATTACAGTTAAAAATGTACAAGATGCTTTAGCTAAACTTGAAAAAGCTCATATTAAACGAGTAAAAGCTGCTGGTAAAGGTATCTATTCAACAATGAATGTTTCTATTCCTGCTGAATATAAAGGAAGACTTGAATTAAAACTAGAAGATGTATATGCTAATCCTAAAGCATATTTTCCTAACCTTACTGATACTGAAGCGTATTATTATACTAAACTTATAGAACGTGTTTATAAATCTAAGATACGTAAGAAGTTTGCTCAAGTAAATGGTATTAAACTTAAAGTTCAAGGTCAAACTACTAATAAAGTTCTTCTTGAAATTAAAGTTTGTCGTCCTGAATATCGTGATGGTAAATTTAGTAAACTTACTAGAAATGATATTGATATGATTGTTGAAATGCAAGAACTATTTGCAGAACTTAATGATGTTGCTATGCCTAACACTGTTAAAGGAGCAAACTTCTTTCCAACATTTATATCTGCTAGTTATAGAGATGTTCTTAAACAAGCTGTTGGATGGCACGAATTACAAGATGATGATTATAAGAATACATTAAGTGGTGAAACTCAATATTATCTTAAAGCTACAGCTCTTAATCGTCCAGAAGTTAGAGGTAGAATTAAATATGATCTTTATTCTATAACTAATGTTGATACTTATAATGCTTTAATTGAAAAAGCTAATAATATAGCTAAACATAGAAATTATCATAAGCCTATAACTTCTATTAGCGATATAGTTGAATATAATCAAACTCTATCCGATAAGCAAATGAGTGAGCTTAAAGATAGAATGAATTATGATCCTCTTAATGTAACTCTTAATTATATTAATCAACTTAAACGTATTAAGATTAATCGTGATTTTGAACCTGAACTTAATCTTCTTCAAACTATTCTTTCTATGCCTGAGTTTCAAGCTAGAGAATACGGTGTTAAGAGTAAAAACATTATTAATAAAGTTTTATCTCTTTATACTAAGAAAACTGAAGTTGTTACTAAGAAAGGTAAAGATACTTATGCTTTTGAAAGATTTAAAGCTTTTTATGATGCTTTTGAAGGTAAGAATCGTATTAATACATTAACTGATCAACTTCTTAATACACTTCATACAGTTAATAGTAAATCTCTTATGTGGATGAACTTAACTGCTGCTTTAAAGAATATTGGTACAGGTCATATTAATATTGTAAGTGAAGCAACTGGTGGTGAATTTACTACTAAAGCTACACTTCTTAAAGCTCATGAAATGTATGTTAAAGCTCTTCCATCATTATGGGCATCACTTGGTGAATATACTTGTGATAATCTTGATGCAGCTTTAATGAAGTTAGCGGGTAATATTTTTGAAGATCATATTGAAGCTGGAGTAGATACTAAGACTAATATTGTTTCTCTTGGTATGTCTAAATGGGATAATATAATGTTCTCTCCTAATACTATTGGTGAACATTATCTTCAATTCGCTACATTCTTATCTGCTATGCAAACTCATAGAATTGTTGCTGGTTCTATTATGAACTACGATCAATTTGTATTCTCATTAAGAGAAAAAATGTTTGAACAAATGGTAGATGCTGATACCTTTACTAGATATAAAAATTATAAGACTAAACAAGAATCTCTTAAAGGTAATAATATTGAATTTGTAGATTATCTTTCAAGATTCATTTCTTATAAAGCTAATAACTTTACTAAAGAATGGAAAAATAATTACGCTAAAGCTTATAAAGAAGCATTAAAAGATGCCAAGAAAAAATTTGAATCTAATCATACTACTCTGTATGATTCGTTTGAACTTAAAGAAGGTATTGCTTCAATTAAAGAAAATAGTGGTATAACTCTTGAAGATTTTGCTAAATTCTTAGGTAAAGTTAAAGGCGTTAATCATAGTCTTCATGGTATTTATAATACTTTTGATAAATCTATGCTATCTGGTAAGATGTGGGGAGAAGTTATTCTTCAATTCCGTAAATGGCTTCGTCCTAACTTTATTAGATATTGGGGTAAACGTGTAGGTAAAATTGTATTTGATGAACGTCTTGAATCTTATAGAAGTGGTGCTTACATGGATATGATAAATTTTATATTATCCAATGGTAAAAGTGTTTATAGAGAAACTATTGATAAAGCTATAGAAAATGGCGAAGATATTGATTTTGCTACTAAAGCTAAAGCTATATTCAATGGGTTCTGTGGTTTATTATATTGGTTCAAAGATATAAACTTTAGATATAATACTTTACCTCAAGCTCAAAAAGCTAATATTAAAAGAGCTATGTTTAATTTTACAACTCTTGTTGGTTTATCTCTTGTTGCTGCAAGTATGTATGCTGCATCAGATGATGACGATGAACTTGATGAAAATCTATTCTTTGCTCTTGCTTGTTATACTATTTATGGTGTTCAAACTGAACTTTATGAAACTTCACCTTGGGGTCTTTATTCATTCTATAAACGCACTATGGAGGCACCTATACCTTTTGAAACAAGTATATCTAATGTCCTTAATCTTGCTTACTGGACACTTATTGCTCCAATGATTGTAGATGATGAAGAAATGCTTTATGATAGAGGTACATATAAAGATGAAGATAAACGTTGGATTGCATTTAAGAAAACTATTCCGTTATTCAATCAATACAACAAGATGTTCTATTTACCAAAGAACAATACATACTATATGCAACAGAACCCAATATTACAGATGATAGTTGAACTAAATAAGTAAGGACTTCTGTTGGACTTAAAAAAATGAGAGAGGGCTTTCAGATAATACTGTCAGTCCTCTCTCTTTTTGTATCTATACTAAACCTAATACTGCTAGTGCTAACGCTAGATTCCTCTCGCTTCCACATCTATCCCTCTACCGGGGTCTGCATAGTTCCGCTATGTTTATAATCATTATATTGATAATTCTATTGGCAAACTTGTTAGTGATTATGATTATAAAGAAAGCATTTTTAGTACTATTAGTAATACTAGATGAGCTTTCCAATCCCCAGTAGGGAAAGTGCTTGTGGTTGCGTGCGGAACTAAGCATAGCACTTATAATAGCACTATGCTTAGAAGACTAATAATCAATTTCACTATCAACACCACATTCACTAAGTCCACCAAAATTAACTTTATTTACATTAACAATATAAGGTAAAATCTTTTTAATTTGAGTAGAATTAACAATAAAACTTTGATTAGTACCAGGATGTCGCATAACATACTTAATACTACCAATATAAAGATTAGGAGAAATGCGTTTATGTTTCTGCTTTTCAGTAGCAGTCATAGTAGCAAATCTATATATTTTATGCAAAACAGACCAATTACCAGTAAATTCATTAATAAGAGTTCCGTTTGCATCACGAGTGATTACATTACCATCAATTTCAATATAACACGTATGTGTTTTCTGATCTTCCATTATGCAGCTCTTAAAGAAGTCAAAGCAAGATCAAAAGCTCTTTGATTAACTTTACAAGCTGTACGTTTAGTAAGAGCTTCAAAACGATCTTCTGATGACTTATAATCAACAACATTATTCATATAGCAATTCACTCCATTATAAAGCCATAACATACTACCTCTATGCATCTCTTGACCAACACCGTTTTCAATTGTATCAAGTACAGCAATAACTTTATTTTGAGTTTTAGTAGATATAACTTCTTTATCAGCAGAATATATACTAGTTCTTAATTTCATATGATCTTGTTGTTCAGCAGTAAGAAAGAGATCATAAACAAATTTATTAACATCTCTACCACTAACAGAAACATTCTTTAGAGCTTGCATAGATTCTTGAAGAGCTTCATGATAAATATGTGCAGAACGAATTTTTTCAACTGCACTCATAATAGCATTATGAACATTTTTCGTATGTTTAAATCCAAATACCGAATCAGCATTTTTAATAGCTTGATTAAGCATATTATTACAAACAACACGAATATTAGTAACAGCACAAGTTATTAAACCGGAACCATCATGACTATTAGTAAATAATAAATATTTATCAATAAGATCATTATTTCCAATAGTCATAGCTTCAGGAAACTTTGCAGTTACAAGCATACTTGCTCCATCTTTATATATACCTGCTGTTTCAATGCGAACTGTCTTATCATAATCACAAACTTGATTAATAAAGTCAAGAGCAACAGAATTTTGAACAACTTCATATTTAGAACCAACAGCACCAAATACATGATTATTATCTTCTCTATAAGTAGCAAAAGAATTTGGAACTTTATAAAGAAGAAACTTATCTGGATCATTAATGTCAGCAAGACGAACACGAGTTTCTTTAATACCGACTTTATAATCTAAACCAGCTTCTTTAATTGCCTCTTCAACACTCAAATCATTGATAGGTTTACCCATTTCATTAAATATAAGAGGACGTCTTTGATAATTTACAAAAGGCATACGAGTTTTGTTTCAATCGTTAATTACTTTCTAATAGTGACAACATCTTTTTCACCAAGTGTCCAAGCGTCAAGACCTTCAGGTTCAGTATCAAGTATATCTTTAAGCTCCTTATTAGATACTTTAACTTTAATATCTGAATCATCTATTAAAATACCTTCATTTGCGGCCATTTCCCGCAACTTGGCTGCCTGTGGTATCGTTAATCCACTAGCTATATTTATGGTCGCAAATGCGCTAATTTGAGGCAAATTTGGTATATCTAATATGGAATTATCGCTGATATGCTGGACAACCGACAAGGCAAAGTGATTATATAAGTCATTATCAGTTTCAACAGTTTTAGTTTTACGAACGTTAATAGTAATAACAGGAGTTTTATAAGAATAAGCTCCAGTTTCTTCTTTAAGACCTGTATCTTTATTTTTTTTGACTACAGGATCACCATATTTATAAACAGCTTCCGCAATAGCATCTTTAAGTTTATCTTGATTCTTTTCGAATCTAGCAATACGATCATCAAGTGCTTTTTTGTATTGTTTCAATAAAGCAATATCACTAGAATATCTATCTATTACAAAAGAATAAGCATATAGTTTATCATCTAGTTCTTCTTGAGCAATCTCAAGTTCAGAAGCAAGAGATTCATCTATTTCACCTTCATTTTCTATAACTTGATTAAATATATTATCAAGTTTAGCTTGTATTTCAAACAGATTCATCGAAATCTAATTCAGTTTGGTAATGAGTATAATCTTCAATATCTTTAAAACGAACAACAATATCTTTAACAAGTATTCTATCTATATTATATATAGAATGTTTACCATTTAAAGGTTCATAAACAAGAATTTCATCTTTAGAAATTTTTTGCTTAAAAGTCATAGGAATATCTAAAGAATGACCATGAAAAACTGTAGTAGGATTACCATATAATTTTAGATATTCTTTGACAGGTATAAATGCTACAATTTTATTTACTTGCACTTTTACTCGTTCCGTCATCTTGTGCTACCTTTTGAGATACACGAATAGAATCAAGATGATCTTTACATTTTTGCATAATCACGTGCATATTCTCATGAGCTTTACCATATTTATCATATAGTTGTTTTTCAATTATATTATCCCAATCTTCATTATAACCGGTATAATACATTTCACTTTTAACGCCTAAAAATAAATACTCACGTGCATCTTGCGCAGGAAGTTTAAGTTCATCTTTAGCTTCATTATATAAGATTTCATCAAGAATAGAAGCTCTAATATAATGATAACAACGTTTAGCTTCAATAGCTTCTGTATTTTGATAAAGACAAAAAGCAATATCTTCATAATCATAAAGTTTATCAATTTTATCTTTATTGATATTAGCTTCTTTAACATCAGCTAAAAATCTTTTCATACAAGAATCAAAAATACTATGATTAATCCAATGAGGTAAACAAAAAGCAATACCTTCAAATTTACTATTATTAGAATAATCACACCAACGAGTAGATTCAACAGCATCAGATTGAACACGTTCTCTTACAAGTTCATCAACAATACTTCTAAGAGTAGTTATGTATGCACTCATACGAGCAAAAGGATGATCGAAATTTGGAACAAACCAACTAACACCATGTTCTTTCCAAATCTCATCACCTTCTATAGTAGAAGTCATAATAAGTTGCTTAGCTAAATCAGGATTTATGTCATAAACAACTCTAAGATTACTATAAATATAAAAAACATCATCATTTGAATTTCGTTTAGATTTTTCAATTACGTGTTTTGAAAAATGAGATGTAGCTATACCATAAGAATATTCATTCATACTACCTAAACGCCCTGTAATATAAATAGGACAATGTTCTAATATAGAAGTATGACCTTTATCTATAAGCATAAGAAGAAACTTTTGATAAGTTCCTGGACTAGTTTTACCTTCAGATTTATAACAAAGACGACCAGCAAATTCAGCTAATTGAAGACCACCTTTTAAATTATGAGCAGTATGAATAACAGCTATAGGTTTAACGAATTGCATACTTACATATTTAATTTGGTTTGACCGTCAGTTTCAATAGTATGATATAAATCAAGCAGAATAGATTTAAGATGATCTTCAATATTAAATTTAATACCATCATTACCATTACTTAAACCTAAAATACTAACTTCTTTACCATTAATTTGCATATGATAATTTAGAGCAGCTTCAATAATACTTTCAGTATCAATAGGTAAACAAGTGTTAATTGAATCAGTCTTAACAGTACATCTACCACCAAGTCTATGAATTTCATCAACAATATACCAAACAGCTTTTTCTAAATCTTCAATTTGTTTATTAATAGAAGATTTATCAGCATCAATTTTAAGACCAGCTCTCCATAGATATTTGATAGCATTACCTACATTAAAATTTCTATGACGAGTAATATCAATACATTCTATACCACTAGGATCAGAAGTATAATGCTTAGGATGATTAACATTATCTTTTTTAGCCATAATTTATCTATTATCTCCGTTACCATGAATTTTATTCTCTTCCATACGTTTACGAAGTTTATAAATATTCATAGTAGCAATTTCACTTAAATTATAACCGAGTTTATAAGCTAATGTAGAAAGATACCAAAGAACATCTCCAAGTTCTTTAGCGATTTCATGAGCTTTATTTTCATCTAATTTACCATCACAATCTCTAAATACCTTTTTAATTTTATCAGATACTTCTCCAGCTTCACCACATAAACCTAAAGCTTTATATCCAATATTAAATTTATCATCGGGATACACATCAGTATTAAGAGCTTGTTCTTGATAATCATCAAGTTCAACTATATCTTCTATATATTCCATAAATATAATTTTAAATTAAACAAAATAGCCGCTAGTCAATTAAGACCAGCGGCTTTAACCGAGTGATTCGCATCAATATCGGTAAATTGTAAAATAACAAAACAATATATATGCGTAGCGGAGTTACCGCTTAAAAACATATTTCAACCAACTTCCCCATTTACGACCAATAAGAGAACCTTTAGTCTTCATAGGTATAAATTCAATATATTTAATATTCTTAGCATCATCAATAAGATTATTAATGATAATATTAGATGTATTAATTCCTTTAGAATGTATAAGAATTGATCCATCTTCAATATGAACTCGAACATCATAATCATCAACATCTAACTCATTATGTCTAGCTTCACGTTCAAATGAAAGTTCTTTATAAGCTTTACCTTCAGTAAAAAGTTTAAAGAACCATTCAATAATATACCAAACATAAAAGAAAATACCAAGAAGATCATTTTGTTGTTTAGTATGCGAACGCTCATGTTGAATAAGACGAAAATATCGATGAGGATTTCTAATAAAATATTTAATTCTACTTTTATCTTTATCTTTAATATAAAGTCTAGCAAATAGATTAATAGCAGTAAACTTACCAAAAGGAATAGTTTTACTAAAATAAACTTTCATAATTTAATCATCAGAAAAGTTATAATCAACTATATCTTTCCAAGTATTATTAGGCATACAACCTTTATAATCTGGAATAATAGCTTCCATAAAGTCATCAATTTTCATAGAAATAACAGTACAAATACACATATCTTGAAGACGAATTGTACTATTTTCATCACAAAACTCATTACCTTTACTATTGGGGATATCAATACTAACAAGAGCTGCTAAGAAGTATCTACGAAACATTTCTTTTGTAACACTAGAAACAGCATCCATAATTAAGCTTTCTTATAGATATATTTATCACAAAGAGCTTTAATGCGATTAGAAAGATGTTCCATTTCAACTTCAATCGTTTTAGCTGCGGAAATATAAGTAGTAATGTTAAGTTCACCAATAAATTCTGGAAATAACAACATATTAACTTTAGCTTTATAAGTATTACCAAAATCATTTTGAGCAATCCATGCTTTAGGATTAGCATAAAAACTAAATGTATCAGTAGTTTTAACTTTTGAATTAAGATACAAAGGGTTAAGTTTAGGAAAGAAAGAAAGTATATGATTATCTGAAGGAGATTCAGTTGAAGTCATAACTTCATTTTCTAACCATTCTTCAACAGCTTCTAAAGAACTAAACATTAATCTAGCTGAACATTTTGCTTTAGCAATAGGACTACCTTTAGGAACTTTATATTCTATTATTTTAATATGATCTTTGATTAAACCGTGAGTATATCTATTAAACATTTTAACAGCATGATCACGAGATTCAACTTCAGCAGCCATATTAAAATCAATAGTAACTCTAAATTCAGGAGTATAAGCTAAATCTATATTTTCATTATCAATAAGATAACCTATATTCCAAATCTTATAATAACGAGCATTTTCATTGTTACCATCAAAGAATTCAATAGGAACATTATGAACATAAATATAATATTGAATCTTAAGAAGAGTTTGATAAAATACAAATTGATTACCACTTGTAACAGGAATAAAATCTCCATTTGTATCAAGAATAAAATTAATATTGGTATTAAGCCAATCAATTTCATCTTTATGTAAATCATTAATTGTTCTAATATCTTTACAAATATAAGGATCATCTGGAGAATCCATTCTTACAAGAGATGGAACAGTAATTCCATTTACGGTAATAGGTTTATATTTATCAGAAGTAATAGCTAATGTAGCAAGTTCTTCTTTTACATTAGAAGTTTCTTTAAAAACATCTTTAGTTTCATCAATTTCTTTAAAAGGATTGTCTACTTCCATATATTAATCATCATTACTTTCATAATCACGAACTCCATAAGCATTAGCATTAAATGGAATCTTTTTATCAGTTCTTTCGTAGAACTTAATAGCAAGTAGTTTACCAATGAATTGATTTCTATGACCTAAAATATAATCACTTGTCATAGTTTCATCAGTAACACCATTATAAACAGATGTAGGTTTAACTTCAAATACTTCATTATTTAAATCATTCCTACATTTAAACTTAGCATATTCATAAGTAATCTCTTTACCATCAATAACTTTTGTTATTTTATCAACAAGTATATCAAGACAAAGACATTCAGTTTCTTCACAACGTTTGGCTTTCATCATAGTTTGTGGACGAGAACCAAACTGATATTCAGCAGTTTTAACTCGAATAACACAACCTTCATAACCATGCTCAATACAAGCGTCTCTATAATCTTCAACATCTTTATCATTTTCAACATTAATTATAGAACATAATGCTACAATTTTAGCTTTAGTTGTACAGCCATGTTGACAAATAGAATTTTGAATAAATATAGAATCAGAATCATTTTGAAGTATAGCTTCAAGTTTAGCATCATTCAATATAGATCTTCGTAACCAATATCTATCTATATTAGACATATCAGGAATACTAAGATCAAAATTAACGAATTGAAGTTGTTTATGAAGAGGATTTTTAGGATTACGAGCCGCACCACCTATAGTTGTATTCTTTTGATCTTTAATATAAAGTTCACCATCAAAAGTAATATTCTTATAATCTTCTCGATAAAATACATATCTATCAAAAGCATCTTCTATATGTTTTACATTATAACGAAGACCTTCTTTACTACGAATAACAACCTCATGACTAATACCAAATAAACCGTTATCAACAGCTTCATATTTTATTGTACAACGAACTCCATTAATTTTTGGATCAGCCATAGCACCATTAGAATAATCAAATATACCTCTTTTCCATTTCTGACACTTCATAGGTTTATCTACATTATTTGCATCAGTAGCGAATTTAGGAATAACGTTATCAAGTAAATCATGCAACTGATTAACACTCTCATATCTATCTGGAGTAATACCATACATTTCGGCTGTCTTATAGCCTCTGTCGATTTTACGCTTGATTTGGCTATTATAAGACGTTTTTGTCGAAGCTGATATAATTACTTGTCCGACGTCTGAAAGTCGCTCAAATAAGCCAAATGATACCTTATCGTTGATTCCATCAGTGCTTATTTGCCAGTACATGATACGTCCCAGTGCATCTCGTTTATAAAGAGTAGTACTCTTATCATCCCCATATACGTTTGCCATCTTCATCAACATTATGAAGTAAAACAATAGCATGAGTTGGATTATTATAAGCAATTAGCATACAATTCCAAGAATCACGTATAGTCTTATGGGGAGCATAAGCTATAGTTTGAAAGTTCTTATGACAAAAACATTGATAACTTCCAGTAAGCGTTTGTTTATTATGAAGTTTACCTTGAGTTACTTCAAAAAGACTTTCAATAATCTTAAAATCATCATCAGATTTAATCTTAGTTTCACCCATAAATGCTCCTTCTTTAAAAGGATTAAATCCCCAAGTATGAACGAATTGACCAAGTTTAATTTGAGCATTTTGATATGACATTTTACTCATTACTTCACGTAAATCAGTAATAGCTTTAATAACTATAGCATAATCTTCTTTATTCATCGGATAAAGAAAATATCTAGTACCATCATCAAAACGTTTCAAAGGAATACCATCACATAATAGACGTTGTGCATCAAGACACAACTCTTCTTTCTTTACCATTTACGATTTCATTTAAATACATATTAGCAAATTTCTTTTTAACAAAATTGTAATCTGTAATACGAACTAAATCTGTAGGATCTTTAGCACTATAACCTTTAGTCATAAATAAAGCTGTAAAACCATAATTCTTTTCATATTCGATAGCAGATGTAAGACCTGTGTTATCCGTGTCAAGCATAACATAAATTTGAGATTTAGTAGTTTTTCGTAAAACATCAACAATATCATCTGGAAGTTTTGCGGTTTCACTAGCAATCACATAAACTCCAACATCGTTAATTCTAAGTTCCTTCAATAATCGTAGTATTAGCATCTTATCTTTTTGAGATTTGACTATTAACTTATATGTAGTATTAGCTAAATTATCAAGATTTTCAAGAGGACATTTATTATTTGTAATAAAACGATTAGCAGTATGTTTATTTCTAAATGGAAAATAAAGTTTAATACAACCATTATTAACTCGATATTCATAACAAGGATCATGACGAGTATAATAATATGGATTACTAATACCATCAATCTTAAAAGATTCAACTACTTTAACAAATCTATCGACTAGATCATTAGTAATACCAAATTGATTATAATACTTGTAATCATAAAAGGATGCTTTACGATTTACAGTTGTAATAATACGAAGTTCATTATTAATAATTCTATTTTGACTTTGATAAACACGATTAATATAAGGTGAATCATTCTGCACATCAGAAGCATATTCTATAATATGAGAACAAATATCAACAAAATCTTTATTATTAGTACAATTCTTTTTAAGAACTAAACCAACAATTTCAAATATATCACCTCTATAACGATAATCAGCAAAGTCACGAAAAATTAATTTATTACCATACCATTTAAAACTAACAGAAGGATTAGGATCATAACGAAGAGGATTAGAGATTTTATAATTGCGTAAACAAATACAATTATTTATCTCTGTTTCAGGAATATTAAGAAAGACAGAATAAATATGTACTTGATCAAGTGTATTCAAAATATAATCTTTATCACTTGTACTCCACATATTTACATCTTTTATAGTATTTGCAGTCCCCAGTAGGGAACAAGACTGTGGTCGAGAGCGGAGCGTTTGCAACACTAAGCACAAAACCAATAGAAACAAAAAAAAGAGGGTAGATTTCTCCACCCTCTTCAAAAGTCTAAGTTACATCTTAATATTTTCCAATTCCACCACCATTACCAGCATAGCGATTCTTCAAAGCGTTAATAGTATCAGCATTTACGCCTTGACCTTGACCGTAATCCATAGCAACTCCAGCTTCAGCAGCAGCACTATTCGGTTTTTCATCTTTGTCAGCATCTTTTGAAAGTTCAACAGTTTCACCTGGAAGAATTTCAATAGAAGGTTTTTTACCGTTAATAACACGTTCAATATAACCTTGACCAACAAAGCCTGGAGTACAAAGATATTTACGATCTCCATAGTGAGCAAGAAGTTTCATCCAAACAATAATAGGTTCACCTTTTTCATCTAAGAATACAGGTTTACCATCTTTACCGGTATTAAATGCTTTAACGAAAAACTCACAGAAAGCTTTCCATTGAGCAATACGTTCATTGATACCAGCATTCATATCAATGGGTTTAGGAAAACCTGGTTCAACAAAGTTAGGGCAACCGATATAAGCATCAAGACGATGACGACAATTACGATAAGCTTCAGTTACAATAGAAGTAAATGTTTTAACATCTACAGCAGTTCCATCAGTTTTACGAGTTGTAACTATACGAAAAGAATCAGTATAGAAACGATCAACTTCATCACCCGGAACAGGTTCTTCTTTATAACGGAATACAATAGTAGGAACAGGAATACCCGCATATTCATATGTGGAAGCGATTCCATTTTCATCTACTTTTGGAGTTTCGGTATCTTTAATCTCTACAGACACAAGATGAGCTTGACACAAATTGTTGAACTCTTCACGAGGTTTAAACTTCTTATCTTGGGTAACAACAACTTCACCAAAATTAATAACACCAACTTGACTTTTATTTACTTCACTCATTTTATAAATAATTTAAAGAGTAAAAAAAAGAGGAACCTTATTAGTTCCTCCTTTTGTAAGATAGATTCCAAATCAATGGATTACTTATAGAAGATTAAATATCTTCAGTTTCAGCTTTTGCTTCTTGAGCTACCTCAGCTTCTGCTACTGGTGCATCTTCAACAGATACTGGAGCATCATGCTTCTCTTCTGCCTCATCGGCTGCTTGTTCAGCTTCAACAGAAGGATCGTACGGACGCTCGATAACTTGAGCATTAATACAAGCATAGATTCTCAACATAGAACCATCAGAGTTCGGATAGTCAATACCGGTATCAACAAGTTCGTAGTGAACTTCACGATTTGCAGTGTACTTAGTATAAGGTTTACCCTCAGAATCTTTCTTATCAATTCCGTAAGCATAACCAAGTTCAGCCAACTTATCAGCCGTAATAGCTTGCGCATCTACTGTATTCTGCAAAAATTGTGAGTAACAAGCTGCATAAGAGCAGAATAATTTACGTCCAGTTCCTTTAGCTTTACCAACAGCAGCTAACGTCATCATATCATCAGTTTTCACTTTAGATACCATGATGAAGAACTTCTTATTAATATCGTTTTCACATTGATCAGCAGTCAAGACCATAGCTTTCATATAGTCACCCGTTTCAATGTTCAACATTTTAGAAGCAAGACCGTTAATACACATCTTATTTATAGAGATATTAACAACAAGCTCCGGACGAATTTCATCACTTACTTTAGCAGCTTTAGCTACAGTTTCAAAACGACCTTCATTGATACCAGCTTTCAAGAAATCAAAATTCATTTTTTCCATGACTTTAACTTTATTAATAGTTTATGTAAGATAGATGTTTGCAATACAATTACCACAAACGGTATTTAATTTTTAATAATTAGCGTTATCATCTGCTTCTACGTATTGAATATCAATAGTATCATCATTAATTGACTTAACATCTTTAAGTTCAACATCACAATACATACCATTAAGAATATCATTAGCGCAGATACGTGCAGCAAGCATAATTGCCATTTTTCTCATAAGCGCACGTGTATGTTTATCCCAATTATCTTTACCTTTAACATCAGTACCTGTTATAGAATGTTTACCCGATTTAAGACCTGCATCTATAGCTTCTTGAAGAGTATAAGAAATAGTAGTTTTCTTACCTTTTCTAATAAGTGAAACAGTAGTACGATAAGTGTCAATAACACGACTAACAGGAACCATACCTTTTTCAGCCATCGCAGCTCTAACATAATCATCATTATATTCATCTACATCAATATGACGATCAGGATTAAATTCAATAATAGGTTTATCAAGTTGTAAATTGAAATATTTATACACAGGAACAAAATCTTCATCAATATCAATATCAATATGATGTTTATTAAGACATCCTTCAACAACATTGATACCTGTATAAACTTGTCTAGTACCACCACTTTCAAAACAAAAAATATTCTTTAAAGAAGCAGTAACACTAAGACCAAGAGTTTTACCTAACTCAACCTTTTGAATTGCATCAAGATTAAGATTACGACCATAAGCGAGAGAAGTCATAGGAGAAAGACCTAATTCTTGCCCAGTTAATAAACAAGTAACCATGTTATCAATGTTAATAACTTCAGTGGCAATTCCATCTTTAACAACATTTTCTTTAAATCTCGCACCAAGATCAGTATTAATTAAACTTTCAGCAAAAGTTCTATATTCACCAAGAACGGCGAGATTACGAGTAATTACATCTTTATTTGCTTGTGCAATAGCATTAGTAGAATCAGCTTTAACTACACTTGCATTAGCACCGTCTTTCGTAGCATCATTTGTAATAACTTCTTCACTCATTTCGTTTGATTTGTTGTCTTTATTTTCCATTGGTAAAAGTAGATATTAATTTTGATATTAGCAACAATAGCTGTAACTAAATCAGCAAAAAATTAAAATTTAACATCTTTAATGCTGTTTGCCCACACAATATCAGTAGTAAAACTACGTTGTGCATCAACCAGCTTTTCTTTCTCCTTTGACGTTTTATAATCGTCTGAATTAAGTGTGAAATCTCGCATATAAAGCCATATTATTAAGATAGGCTTATTTATATATGGTCGTTCGATTTTGTCGTCTGATATAGTCTTAAATGGCTTGCAATATGGAGAGGTACATATAATAGTAGTAAGCTCATCCACATCAAAAACCGAATTAGCAATTTCATCAGTAGCAATAATTGAAATATCACCATGTTCTAAATGTTTAAGACATTCTTTACGAATACCAGCTTCGCCAAATACTTTAGGTTCACCTTTCTTAGCACCACTAGCATATAAATAAGGATTACCTTGAAAATCATAACATATTCTCGAAGATATACCTTTATACCAACACATACAATGATCTAAAGTTTCAACATAATTTGTAATAGAACGAGTCTTACTTAGAACAAGACCTTTACCTTTAATATTCTTAATAATAGCAGCAATAGCTTTTCGTTTATTAAGATTATTATTATATAATTCTAAACGCTTTTCTATAGCATCAGTAAATGCTTTAGTACGTGTAAGAATATTATCAGGATTCCAATACATTTCTACTTGCTTATTATAATCATTAGAAAGATCAAGATCTTTTTTCCAACCCATAATCTCTGCAACCATAGAACGTACTGTTTCACTATGAATATGCTCAACTTTATCTGTTAGATTATTCACATAATTAACACCTTGATGACAAGCTTTAATTAAAGCCATATCATCTTCAACCATATCCATTCTAAGATGAGTAAACTTTTTAAATTCGTAATTAACCATCTTAGCTTTACCTTTAAATATAGAAAGCATAGAACTAATTTGCTCAGTAAGCTGTTTATATAGTTCTTTTTCCTCATTAGTAAAATCAATTCCAACATTATATATAACATAAGGAGAAATCCAACCTTCTTTCAAAGCAACACCTTTAGTTATAATATCAACAACTGGAATACCAAGAGAAGTAAATACTTTTAATATATTCTCAGGAATCTTTTTAGTAGTAACAAATAAAAATCTATCAGCAGCTACTTTCTTCATTTTCTTGAAATAAGTATCTTTATCATGATAAACACTATTTGTACAATCAAGCATAATAAATGTATCACAATATAAAAGCTCTTTACCTTTGTATTTAGTTGTAATACGTTGTATAAAACTATTAGCATCTTCAATTATAATAGAAGACGAAGTTACATATTTACGAAGTGCATCCTTAATAGAATTATTAGAAACAACAATATGTACATAAGCTTCAACATCAGATTCATATTGTTGTAAATTTACATGTTGAATAACTTCACTAATCACAAGAGGAATATCAATACGTTCTGTATATTGAAATAAACCTTTATAACCAGCTTGTTTCCATTTAAGAATACCTTGATAAATACGTTTATATTTTTCAGAAATATTATATTCTTTCATACATCTTAATTAACATCAGCTAATTTAATAGTTTCTGAAATAGCTCTAGCACACATTTCAATTTCATTACGATTATATAAATCATCAATATAATCAGTTAATAATTCATATAATCTATAACCAGCATCACCAAGAATACGACATAGATCAAAAACAATATGTTTACTCATTTGATTATGATCATAATCTTTAATGTCTTTACTATTAAAAGGATATTTAGCAAAAAAATCATCTAAAGCATCATGCAAATACATAACAGCTACAGCTTTATTAGCAGTAAATCTATTAGTATAAAATGCTTTATAAACTAAAGCCCTATCACGTTTCATATCTTACCAACCAAACAAATTACTACTATTGTTATTAATACCTCTACGTTCACCTTTACCTGTTTTGCCGTTACCATAAAGAATTTTATTAGCTTCATTGATATAAAATCCAAAATGAATATTATAATCATCTTTGTATTCATAATCATTAAACAAAGCTACTTTCTGTCCAGCAACAAGAGCTTTCTCATCAGTTATAACACAATCGCTAATATCTTCTCCATAAGCTATATTATCAGAATTTTGAACAATAGCTTTTGTTATAGCACCACCACCAGATTTACAAATATAAAAACGATTATGTTTTTGACATTTAAGCCAAACAGGTTTACCATCTTTAATTGTCTTATAAATAGTTGTATATTTACTAGCAACTTTTTGACTAAAACAATAATCGTAAATAGCAGTTTTAGAAGTATTAATATAGTTTTTAATAAATTCAGTTATATCAACACCATAAAGGAAATATTCTTTAAGAGCTTTCTTTACAACAGGATATTCATAACCTTTATTATATTCAGGTTCTTGAAGAAAATAGCCTTTATATTTAATAAATTTATTTTCAATTGCAGCTTTAGAAGTATAAACATTACCTTTATTATCTATCCAACTACCGCTACGATTATAAGATTGCAAAGCATCATAGAAACCATATCCAACAGCAATGTAATCATTAACAGCACTTCTACAATATTTTTCAAATTTCTCAGTTTCAAGAGTAAGTTTACTATATTCTTCCCATTCTTTACAAATATGATCAAATGTGCCTTTACGATCAATAGGAAGTCTTATAAGCAAACCATCTGTATTAGCAGAAAGAACTTCAAATTTATTAAGCTCAAATGCTTCTATAAGATTACATAGTAATAATTGCAGATTAATCGTTACGGTATAAGTACACTCAGGATCATAAAGATAATCCATAGCATCATTTAAAGCACCATAAATACGATTAATCACAATCTTAAGAGCATCAGCTTCTAACTTACGACCATTATGTTTTGCATCAAGTCTAGTAGTTCTAAGCCATTCAACAATACCTAAGAAAACTTTAGAACTAAGATGATGAGGACATACACCGTAATTAACAATAAAGCTAGGATACATACTTGCAACATCAGGATCAGCAAGAATAGTATTTGGCTCAGCCCATATAACTTTAGGATCATCTTTACTATGAAGTCCACCTTTAGCTAAAGTATAACCTTTATCATGTGAAAGAAATTCTAAAGATTGAAAGCTTTTTTTCCAAGTAGTAATAGTAATATCACCAATATTTTCTTTTCTAAGTTCACTTTGTTTTGCAGCACCAATACCAATGAAAATACTATATCTCTGAATATTATCAAGAATAGTTCTATAAAAAGGAGTCTTAAAAGTAATACTATCTTTTACAATCTTTTTAATAGGTACAGCACTTCTTTCGGTTCTAAGATCAACAAACTCATAAGAAGGCATACCTGACCATTCAGAATAGAACTTAGTCATAAGATTTTTACCAATAGAACTACGTGACATATTACGTAAATCAATACCATACATTTCACTTAGCTTAGCACGAAGATCAAGTTCTTTCTGTTGATTTTTAACAAGAGCATCAGTACCTAGAACATCATTAATATTATAATCAGTGACAAGTTCTATTTCTTCTCTTTTAATACGATAACTCCAATGAATAGGTAAATCTTGAATACGATACCATTTAAGTACAATCATTACAGCTTTAAGTGCAACAAAAGTAGCATCAAGATAAAGAATCTTTTGAATATCAAAATCAGTAAAAGGACGAAAATATCTACGACCTTTATAGAAATCAAGAAGACGTCTATAAGTTTTACCACCCATATCTTTATCAACAGCTTTTTGAGAATGCTCAAACATAAATTCAGTTATATGCTGTTTTATACCATGAACATCTTCTCGAAGACCAGTCTTCCAATCAAATGTAGGAGCATAATGAATAAATATATCAAGCATAGTCATATCATAGTTAAAACTATTATAACCTATGATAATTTTATGAGTTTTAAAAAACATATATAGACCCTCAATACCACTACTAATATTATTAGAATCATCCCAAGATGCAGGTGTAAAATTCTGACGTTCATATTTATCTTCATGCCAAGCACGAAAGATTATAAACGTCTTAACACCGATAGCATCAAGAATTGCTTTTTTATCTTGTACATTCTTCGCAATATCCGCAGCAATATATAAATTAATGACATCTTGAGGAATACCATAAGGAATGAAGCTAACTTCAAACATATTAGGATAAATCTCAATATCATAAATCCAACTAGTTGTAGGAGATTTAGCATTCATTTAAGAATAACCCATTGATTAACAAATTTACGATAAGCAATAACCGCAGTATCATACGCTCTATCAAGATAACTATAATCATTAATTTTACGCATTTGTTCAAGACTTATAGTATAAATATGAATTTTACCATTAGGAAGCATATCAATTCCTTCACCATTTTTAGGAAGTTTCTTACCACCACTAATAATAAAATAAGGATCTTTACCATAAGTAATAAACATACTAGGTTCAACTCTAGCAATTTCTTTTTGAAGTCTAGGGAAACATTCAGTAATAGCTTTACTATCTACAGTTTGAGACGTTCCACATTTAACAACAGAAGTTATATAAGACAATGCAAGTAATTTCTTATCTTCAAGAATACGTCTAACAAACGCACCTGTACGACCACTAAGAATATATTTAGTCTTTCTATCAGCAGGACTAGGAGCAGTAACTAAGTGTAAGATAGTTCCGCTCCCTTCCAGTCCTTGTCCCCTACTGGGGATTAGAGAGTTCCTTATACATAACTCACATTTATCACAATATTCATCTTCATGTTGATTATCAGAAACATTATCAAACATATTAGAAAATCTATTTGTCATCTAATACTCACTTTTACTAGAAATAGTTTCAAATAAATATCTAGGCATAAAAATATGTTGGGTATAACAAAATACAACATCATATCCTTCTACATTTGGAGAATATCTATTGGATACAAATCCATTAGCATCACAGAAATTACCATAAGTAATTGGAGTAGCTAAAATAAGAATATCATCAATCATATATTCAGCTTCACCTAACACATTATATTCTTCTTGTGTAATAATCATATCAATAATATTTAGTAGAACTTAGAAAACCCCAGTAGGGAACAAGGTGGAAGCGTGCAACATCTTGCATTAATCTCAAATATCAAACATATCAAGAGCCATAATTTCAGGAATAAATAAAACTCCAAATGCATATGTAATTTCATAACCAATATCAAGATCATCATATTCATCAGAAGTAATACCATAATCCATTTTATATTCTTGATAAGTAACACGTTTACAAAGAAATTCATTTTCTTTTGAATGAACATATTTATATTCAGTCGTATTACTTCCTATTAGCTTCGGTTGTATCGGCATAAACTATACTTCCATCTTCATATCTAAGTGTTGAACAAACAACTGCCGTAAGATCATATCCTTTTTTATTAGCATATTCTCTTAAGAAATCCATTTTACCAACACTATCAACATTTAAACCACTAGCAAATAAATGTTCTTCGAGAACTTGAACAGGACTCATAGAACATTGTTCAGCTACCCAAGTAATAGAAACCATCCAACGATTATTAATAATACGTTGATTACTACCCATACCACAAAATCCATCCCAGCATTCTTTAAGAACAAAGAGCTTATCTATATTTTGAATTTGTTCTTCTTTAGTAAGCATAATTTAATGTTTAAATACGTCATTAAACTCATTTTCTTTCATAAAAGCTATATATCCTTTAACAGGAATATTGATTGAAGATCTATTAATAATGATATTATTTACACAACAATCTTGTTCATTTACAGCAAGAATGCAAATTTTATCATCACCTAATTTAGAAACACAATCATCACAAGGATCACTTAACATTCTCATAGGAGCTTCTTTATCTCCTTTAAGTTTACCTAATAGAGCAATACCTGTTTCTTTACCACAAATAGGACAAATAGTAATACTTGGATTAACTCCATGTTTTTCACTAACTCTAATACCTTTACTCATAATTTTAAATAAGCGTGTTTAGTGGCTCTACTCATAGCAACATAAAGAAGTCTAAGAGCTTCTGCTGGATTACGACGAATACGTTTACCCCATTTAGTTTGAAAATAAATAATATCATCTAAATCAATGCATACATTTTCAAATGTTGAGCCTTGCATATACCCTATAACTTTCGTAATAGGACTGACTATATCTTAATTATTTAACTTTTCAATATCTTTATCTTTTATATATCTAAAGATATAACCTTTACTTCTAGTATAAGGTTTCTTTTTTAATTGTTTAACTATATTACTCCCTGCACTTCTATCATCAAGAAATTGATTAATTTCAAAAACATAATCAAAAGATTTTATAACACTATTATCATTAGAACTTTTAAGAACAACAATTTTAGGATTTAAAAGTTTAGCCATAGGATTACCTTTACCCGTTCTAATATCACTTAAATGTTCAGCAAAACCTTCAGGTTTAGCTCTACCAGAAAGTATAGAAGATATTTTATTTCCTATAGCTTTTTTTTGTTCTTCTGTTTTATTGACAATAGTATTTCCACTTATACCACCATTAGCTTCATTTAATAAATTAGGATTACCTTTTCTACATTCGGCAATATAATAAATTTCAGCTTCATTAGCTTCATTAGGTTCAACTTCCGTTAATAAAACAATTTCTAATTCTAAAGGTTTAATATCATTAAGATATTTAAATAAAGGAGTAAGAGTTCTTTCTCCTCTATTAGCTTCATTTAATTTCCAATAATGACCTTTAAGTCTTTCGACTAAGGTCTTAGTAGTTTGACCTACATAAACAATTTCTTTGGTAATAGGATGTACAAGAGCATAGATTTTAGTTTTCATATCAATTACTATTTTAAAAGTTTATAATCTGTAACGAATATATTCTTTATGAATAGTAATTCAAAACATATTTATGAAAAGTTACAATAATTCTCCCCGTTTCCCAATATAAATATCAGTATTAATATCAGTACGTCTTTCGACTAGTCGATGAACTTTATTACTTTTGTGATTCACATCAGAAAGAGTAATCTTAGCTGCTGATTGTCATATAATGATAATTTTTCAAGCATTCGCAGTTATGTTTTCACATTCAGCTGTAGCATTATCATCTTCACGAGATTCCAGCAATTAGAGGAGTTTTACAAGAGCCAAGTTACTAACTCTTATGTGCAGTAATACCGTATCCATAATCAATATCTTTCGTAACAAGTCTATTCTTATTAGCAGCATTAAGTCTAAAATCAGTCATAGTAAGATGAATATCTTTAAATCTAAAATATCTAAACCAACGACTTCTTTCAGTACCTGTAAGAGCTTTATAATGAATAGCATTAAGCATAGCACCAAAGTTATCCATGTTAGCAGAATCCCAGAAATCTATAATTTTAAACATAGGGGTAACTTTACCATCAAATGCAGATCTAAGTGTAATACAATAACAAGCAAGACCATTATCTGATACATAATATCGTACATCATTAACTACATAATCTTCACTATTAATAATAATAGGAGATTTATATTCGTCAAATACAGTACGATATGCAGTAAACATATCATCTTTTGTTATCATACCTTGAGGATTATTTAGAACACCATCACGAATAAAAGTATTCCAAAAATCAATACACTTATTAGTAAAAGCAATAAGTCTAACATAATTAAGATTTCTACTAAAATTATCAGAACTAAACATTTCAATAACTTTAGTACGAAAATCAAATTTATTTAAAATAGTAAAACCTTCACCTGTAGCATTAATTTCTTCACGATGATCAATAATATATTGATAAAAGTTTTGAGTATTATTAATCAAATCAGAACGAATAATACCAAATAATTCAAGAAGAGGATTACCAGCTTCTTGACGAACAATTTGTGTTAAACGAAATTGATGATCCGTATGAGTAAAAGTAGGACTAATACGATTATAATTATCTTCCTCATCTTTATTTTTAGTAACAACATAAGGAATTTGTAATTCATCCGAAACACATCTATTGTCACCAATAGAACTAGACTATATCTTATATACTTCAATAAATCCTTGATCTTTAAGTTTATCTATATCAACATCACAAATATAAAACCAATACATATTATATTTATCATATTTACCTTTAATAGCTCTTTCAATAACACCCTCGTTTATACCAATTTTTCTAAAAGCTCCTAAAGATTTAGATATATAATACGTTTTAGTATTCATATTAACACCAATAACACTTTTAGCTTTAAGTTTATTAATAGTTAATTGTAAACCATTTTTATTATAATCATCCTCATAACGATAAATATAATCTTTATATGCATGACGTTGATGATTACAACATAAACCTATAGCACCAGAATCTCCATTCTTATCACCAGCTTCTCTAAGATTTGAATAACGTTCTATAAAATTACCGTTAGTATCAAATTTAAGAACAGGTTTTGAATTTGGATTAAGTTCACCTTTATTACCAAAATTAGGATTAGATTCTCCAACAAAATGCTTACCGTAAAAATAATTATTAGAACCTTTACTATTTCTACTAAGATTATTTCTACCAAATTCAGTTGTAATACTTTCACCACCTTCAGTAATATTAATTAAACTACCTCCATCAGAAATTCTTTTATATTTAGCAATATATTCAATTTCTTTAATCAAAGCATCATCTTCATTATCAATATTATATTCTAGTAAAATAACATCTATATCTTTAGAATTAAATATATTCATCCAATCAGATGTTCTACTAGCTAAAGAAGTACATCTATATAAATTTCCTTTTCCTATATAAAATGGAATATTAGAATCTTTATAAATATGAGCATAAATATAATACTTATTGAGATCTACATCAGGATATTTATCCTTAATATTAAATTCAATAATTTTTGATTTAGAAGATTGATCTTTAATATTATTAAAAAGATCATTTGTAAGAACGTTTGAAAAATCCATAATATATAAAGTTTTAAATTAATAATCACGAATATAACTATAAAATAAGGAATTTGCAAACATTCAATAAGGAATTTGAAATATATCCTCCCGTTTCCAATCAATACTGATTGTACTTGCTTTCGCAATAGTCGTTGAACACACCTATTTTAGAGTTATCACAACTATAAGAGTAGGCTTCGCTGCTGATTGACTTATAATAATATCTTTTTAAGCATTCACGATTGTATTTTCATACTGCGTTGTAGCGATATTACCTTCAAGTTATTCCAGCAATTAGAGAGGTAAGGGCAATAACTTTACATTTCACCCAAAAACAAGAGTTTACATCGACACTGAATAGCCGTCTTTATGAGTAGATTAAACAGACCAGGATTAACCATAGAACATTCGTCTATAATAACGAGTTTATAATTACGCATTTTTTGTTCACCGATGACTTTAAAAGAAGGATTCTCAATATTATAATCTTCAATATCTACATCAGGTCTAAGACCACAAAGAGATTGAATAGTCATACCTTTACGACCAGAACTATTTTCTAATACTCGAAGAGCTTTATGAGTAGGTGCAGTAACACAAACTTTTTCTGTAATAAGATAACGTACAAGATGACGCATAATAAAAGTTTTACCTGTACCAGCATAACCACTAAGAGTAAAAGTTATACTTGAAGATTGCCACCATTGCCAAATAGCATTAATAGCATCTTCTTGTTGTTCTTTAAAATATGAAACATTAATTCGTTTAGCACTATTAAGTAAAGCGGCTTTATTAAATTCATTCATCACTAAACTTATCAACAATTACAAAATCAATATCATCTCTAACCGGAACATTTGGTTCTCCATCAAAATCATTACGTGTCATAGTACAAAGATAAGGATTATCGGAATTAAAATTTACATCACAAAGATAAGTACCTCGTTTAGTAATATAAATATCACCACTAATTTCAGAACCAATAAGTTTAATTTCTACTTTTTGCATAATCAAAATGGTTTTAAAATATATTTAAAAGCAATATCAATGGTGTTATAATAACGAACAAGCGGATGCTGAGGGTCGGAAGTAATAAAATAATCAGCAATATATTGTCTATTGTTGATAACTTTAATAACTGCACCTCCGTTGGGAAATATAGACACTGTGATATTATAAACAACATCAAGAAACTCCAATACCATTCCCAACTGCATTCTCCAAGATAGAGTAGTAGCAAACTCAACAAAATTACCATGACCGTTAGTGACTTGGAGAAGATACCTTTGAAAAGCAATACTAATATCTTCATAAGGTTTAAGCAGATTCAACAAAGATTGTTCCATCATCAAAGAACTCTAAGTCATTAGAATCACAATAATCAATAACGTCTTGTTCATTAATCTCTTCAAACCATTTATAACCTTCTTTTTCATAACGATTACAAAGAGAATTATACCAATTAAGAATAATATCTTTAAGAACAATATAATCTTGAACATCCATCCAATTTGTATTATCTATATCAACTGAAACAGTACGACTGTGGCAATACATATGGCTTAATCTAGTAAATTTAATATTATCTAGACAATCATTACAAGAAATAACAAATTCAGCATTTAATTGATCAATTTTATTGCGAATTTCAGCATTTAATTGATCAATTTTATTGCGAATTTCAGCAATTCTATTAAGATCAATCCAATTAATAGAACCTGTAAAACATAAACCATCACCTTGACAATTTCCAAGACTATAATAAAGTTCAACATCTTTAAAACCTAAAAATTCAATAGATTCTTTAATAGCTTTGGAAAAAGTATCTGAATCATGTACAATACTAAGAACATAATTTCTAACTACATCTTTAGCATGAGCTTGAAGTTCAGAATATTCATATACACGTTTCTCGATTTTAACTATTCTCATTTTAGTTCATTTTAGGCTTATATAGGCACTTTGTATTAAAGTGAACCTATTAGTCCACTTTAATACAAAAATGCTTCTATGACGTTCTATTAAAGCGTAGGGAGCTTGTTAATGGTTAATTCGCTCCGGCGTTCCTCGGTAATATCCCGATGCTTGTAGATGTAATGATTAATAGATTCTTGTTTAACATTATCAAGAAGGAAATAAGTAAACGTTTTACCATCAATAACAGTTTCAGTAAGTTTACCAAAAATAGGAAGACCTTCTCTAAATGGAACAAAATTCTTACCATCAGCTTTAGCTTTATCCATTTCACGAACAGTACCCGGAATCCAATATTCATTATCATATCCACTAAATTGATGTTTAGGAATATTTGTGAGAGGAACCGAAATAGGAACAACAAGTCTTGCTTCATTTTCTGAATCATTAGCATCACGAACAGCAAGCCATTGATAATAATCATTTCCTGGAAGTCTATCATAAGTAGCATGCCATTTACTCTTATGAATACGATAAAAAGCATTACCATTAGGATTAGATTCCTTTTGAGTTCTACCTTTAGCTTCAACAGTTTTAGCTTCACCACTTGCAACTAGATTTTTTAACGCATCAAAATTCATATTGAATAAATCATATTTATCTTTATCTCCTAAAACAACATCAGTACGATTTACTGTAATTTCAAAATCATCTTCACATTCATTATCCATACGAACAACGATATATTTAGAATTACCTTTTTTAGATTTAACTCTAACAAGACGTTTCATAGGATCATAAAGACTATAAGCATCTACAATAGGTAAACTTATAATATTTACAATATCTCCCACTTTCAACATAGAATAAACAGGAGAAATATCACCATAAATAGGATTAGACCATTCTTTAGTTTTAATGAATTGAGAAATATAAGATTCATCTGCACCTTTCTCAAATGTAAGCATAGGTGAGAATATTTTCTTATAATTTTGATGATTTATAGAAACAGGATTACCATCAACAATAGCAATCAATTTGATTACAGATGTACTATAAGTAGATATAGCATCTTCACGAGTCATTTCTTGTTTACCAAGTTTAATAACTTTACCGTCTTCATAATAGAATGAAATGATAGCTTTTTCAGCATTCATTCTACTAATATAACCAAGATGATCATTGACTAATAAATACATTCCTTGCTTTAATTCAGCAGAAATAATAGAATAAGTAAGATTTGCTTTCATATATTTAAATTTCAATTTTAGTAATAGTAAAAATACCTTTAACACTTTTAGTAATAGCCTTTTTACAATAATCTAACAATTCATTATCTAACGGCTTAGTAAAGTCATATAATTTAAATTGTTTAGGTAAAGTAATTAGCTTATTATAATTTTTATAACCATCTGTATAATAACAAACAACAGAAATTCTATTTTTAATAGACCATAATTGATTATTATACAGTGTGACAGTTTTATTACCAATATTTACTTGAGATGTATTTGCATTTCTATCAATAGAAATTACAGTACCATAGATTCCTCTAGAAGTAATAACCCTATCACCAATATTAAAATCAATATCTATCATAGTATTAGTTTTAGTATTACAAGCTACACATTGTGGAACTCAGCAAACCCCAGTAGGGGAATAGGACTGGTCACGTGCGGAGCTTTGTAAAATTTATAACATACCTTTAAAATCAATAGTAACAACCTTTCCATTTTTAATAGAATGCAAAACACAATCATCAACATTATCAAGATTTGTATGAAGTTTTTCAGAAATAACCATAAGTATATCTTTAAGACAAGCTTCAAAATTCCCTTTTTCAATGGGAAATATACCACCATTATCTTTATGATTTAAAGCAAATACACCTTCACCTTCATAAATTTGAGTTTTACCATTCTTAGTTAATTCATAATAACCACAATCGACACAAACTTTAACTCTATCATCAGGAGATACAGTATATGTATGCTTAAAACATTTAGGACAAATAGTAGTTTTACAACCTTGTTTAGTTCTATCGGCAAGAACCATCTGTTGAATATGTTTAAGAGCATCTATAGCATCCATTCTGTATAACAATCACAAGGTTTACGATTAGTATATTTTGCAGGGGTTATCCATTTTTTAGAATCATATTGTATATAATCTAAATCAGGACACTTTCTCTCAATAGTACTTCTCGTTGATATTTTAGTTCCATAAATGCGAACATATTTACCTCTAAGTTTATTTACACTAGGGAATATAAAATAATACCAATCTTTAACTTCTTCAGCATTATCAATATCATTTATAGTATCCTCTTTAATTGCAAACACTTCTTCAATATCTAATCCAAGTTCTTTCCAATATTTAGATTTATCTTTACAGATTTTAGTAAAAGACTTACTATAATTAATAGAATCAATTACTTTCTTAACATCTTTAACTTCAGTAGGTTCATTATTAATTTTAAGTTTACGTCTGAGTTCTTTAGCATTATTAATAGCTTTTTCTACTTTAGTTTCTTGATGCTCAACTGTAGTATTTGGAATACCTGTATTAAATATTGCAGCATTGAAGTAAATACAAACTAGACAACGGGGGTCTCTACCTAAACGTTGCCTAGTTTCGCAATTATTACATTCACCACTCATTTATTTAAGACCATTACAGTTTGCAGTTCTATAAGTAATACCACCTTCAACATCTACCATTTTAATAGAAATAGAAGGTTTATCACAAAACAAGCTGTCTATAACAGGTTCAAGAATCTTTCTAAATCCATCATAAGGACGTACTCTACGTTTTACAGTTTCAATAACATAACTGTAAAATTCCTCACGATTAAGATGATTAGCTAAGTCAGAATGATCCTTACTTGTAGGATTACTATGACTAACAGCTTTAGCCAAGTGATATTTGAGAGCTTTATCAATATCACTTTGTTGAATAATAAATTCTTTTAGATTTTCTTTTTTCGCCATAATATAAGAATGATTTTCAAAATGATTAATAACTACGTTAGTAATACTAACAATATTGAGGGTACAAAGATAAGCATTAAATTTGATTTAACCTAACATTCAGTCAATTATGTTTATGCAAATAACATTGTAGCTACATCTTGTATTGCTCCGAATGCTACACATAAAGACTCAAATATAAATGCGAATACTGCCATAAATAACATAAGCAATACAGCTATTGTAAAACTTATCATTATAAATACTAAATTATCGGTATTATGTAGATTATCTATGAATGTTACTAATACATGCCATATTATTGCTCCTACTGCAACTAATGTTCCTAATCCGAATAAAATTAAAATAAAATGAATCATGATTTTTGATATATATATTCTATTTTAAATACTACTGCTTTATTGTCTTTGCGTCCTCCCGGCAAACAACGACAACCTATACACTCATCTAAATGTTTAAAATCACATTCTATTGCAGAACATTGAAATTCTCTTATAGGTGATTCTTCTGCTCGAACCATTGCAAAATACTTTTTGTTTGTATTTTTTCTGCTTAATGGCACTTCATGTAATTTTCCATCTACAGGTACAACAATATACGTTTGTCCTGTATCAACTTTAAACTCTTTTAAGAACTCTTTTGAGTATTCCATACGTTTAATTGTTTTAATATTGGTACTGATGAATTTAAGAAATAAGAGAATGTAGGAAAATGTGTTGTATGTGGTATCTTCAATACATTTAATAATGAAGCCATGAATATATAATGTAATTCATTACTACATCTTATTTCTATTTGAAATATCTCATTTGTTTCTTCTATACGTGAGAGATATACTTTACAACATAATGAATCTTTAGTCATAACTTAAACTAATATTGCTACTACATTTTCTTTCTTAAATTGTACATTATAATATGTTACAGCTATAGGTGTAATATCAGCTTTATATATAGTTTCAATTACTGTTTGTATTGCTGTTGAACTATTAAAAACTATTATTATTACGCCTTCATCTTCTGTTATAGAGAATACATCAGATAAACATACACATCTTGCTGAATCTATGCTATCTTTTTCTATTGCACTTACAACTACTAACATTGAATTTTGCGTTTACTTTTCATTTACTCGATTCAGCCTATACTAGAGTAAGCCTAGCAAATGTCATTTAAAACGTTTGCATTGGCGCATATTGACTTTGAATTATCGGAGATGAATTAGAGTTCATCCCCGATAGACAAAGGCTCAATTCTCAATATATGGCGATCAAATCTTTACAACTACAATTAATAAGAGTATTGCTATTATTGATAGTAACCAGACTATAGTTACAATAGCATATCTTTTTTCTGCTTCTAAATATAACTCTAATTCTTCATCATCTACATCATCGAATAAATATTTATGTCTTGCAGCAATATAAAATACAAATGGTGCTACAAAGAAAGATATAATATAAAATATCTTTTCTAATGCAGCTCTACGTCTAATATGACGTTTAATTTCTCTTTGAGTTACGAATGTCTTTTTCATGAATGTAATAATGTTATTTCTAATGGTGAAACTAATGTATGTGCTAGATTCCTCTCTTGACCAGTCCTATCCTCCTACCGGGGACTGCAAAGCTCATCTAAACTCATATTAATTTTACAAATACTTTCTTTGGTTCTTTTGGTATTACAAGTTTATGCAATACAGAACTCTCTTTTATTGCTATACGTGTAAATTTGAAAAAAGATATTATCTTTTCCCTTACTTTCACTGATCTTACTAGAACCGTAATATCTGTGTCTGATTGTGATACTTCTACATCTTGTGAACATATGATATTTATTGTTACGTTATATGTTGTGCATTCTACAATTATTCTTAAAGTCATAAACGATAATCTTTAAGTTAAAATTCTTCATCATGAATACTATTCAATAAGTCTGATGTTGATATATTTGCTTCAGATATTGATAGTTCTTCAAGTTCTAATGGTTCAATTATTAATTCTTTTGAATCTACAAGTTCTACTACACGTATATTATTTTCACGTAAAAATTCTTGTATTTCAGCTCTTGTTTTTGATGTTGCTGATTGAATCACTAATTGTCCATTTACCCATGATATGAATGTAGTTTTTGGAACTAACCATTCTCTTTCTCTATCATAAACTACTATTCGAAGTGTTCTTGATCTCATTGATGAATTTATTATAGATATACGTATATTCTAAGTATTTCTTATTATACTCAGCATTATCTAAATCAAATACTACTGCAATTAAGTTTTTAGTTAATGTTACAATAGAATGATCTATTTCTGCTGTATATGATATGAAATGTGATGCTTCTCTATGTACTAAGAATAATATCGAATTGCTTAAAGCATCTGCTAATATCTTAGATGCTTTCTGTCTTTTAAATATTAATTCATTTCCATATACTACAGATACTTCGTTAGTTTTAAATATAACTTCTTCTGATACTCTGTCTTTAATATATACTATCATAGATGCTAAATTTACAATTAAAAATAGTAGCATTAGAAATTCTATGATAACTAATGCTAATTCATGTCACTTAAATTTTGAAATATTATATGAATTCAAATACGTAAAGATAATACGTATACTATTGATACCTCTAATATCTATTCTTATTCGTATATAGTGTGTTATGAAGACCTAAATAATTATGAGTTTGAACTCGAATAGTATTAGAGGTATATTCTTTGTTTCTAATTATATTAATTTCTCATTTGATGCTTGTTTTAAGGTTAACGGTAATGATATTTGAATTTACGTGAATGATATTATGATATTTTGCGGAATTTCTAATGAAATTACAAATGCTCTAAGTATTCTCTATACTTCACACTCTATACTCAATACTATAATTGATATAGATATGTCGTTAACAGATTCACTGAATTTTGTATTGATTCAAGATATACTAGAATTAATTCTAATGTTAATTCAAGGCTTTTATTATTGCAAATTTAGACGCTAATTCAATTCTATTTGATATTGAATATTCTAGATTTGAAACAATTAAAGTTATTATGCGGAATTTTACAGAATTAATACTAATAATGCAAATGCTTACTCTATTATATCAATTGCATCTTTTCTACGGTTTTTTTAAAACTTTTTATAGATATAGATATTCGGTTTGCTAAACTTTGATTCTAATTTGAAGAACTCTAATTAATTCTAATAATAATTCGAATCTTTTATTTACGCAAATTTAGATGTTAATTCTATACTTTTTGTTGTTTATTGTGATCGGCTTTATAAATTCTAATTTTAATTTGAGAAACTTTGCTGTCGCATTGCGGGTTTAAAGGTCATTTTGAAGATGGTTTTGAAGATGGATTTGCTGTTGTAGCTACAAATCCTATTGCAAAATTCACTACTAATTGCCTATTTTTTTCGCCACTAATCACCCCGTCTACTATAGTAATGTACAATTTTTTTCGCCACTATTGATAAATCTTATCTAAATTCTTTTCTATATTCTCTTTCAAATCCTCATGCTTTTCCACAAATTTCAATGCTTTATAGTGATACTCATTGAATTTTTTTCGTCCTATTACTTCTACTTCTTTAACTACTTCTGGATATTCATAGTCATTTAATTTCCATAACATCTCCAAATACTGCTCTTCTTGCTTAGACAATTTCGATTTGTTATTTAAATATTCTTGAATATAGATTAGCTTTCTATAGTCATCTTTACTGAACAATTTTGACACGTGATAAGCCACTTTAAGTTCATCAGCAATCGGTAATGTTCCACGTGAAACATCAAGATGTTCTTTAGCTAAAGCAACGATTTCTAGATATTTACAACGTGTATATTCAAGTATTTCCAGTAGAATATTATCGAGAGATTTATGATATTCGTCAGAATGTTCTCGGGAACTAATAGCGTTAATTTCATTAGCCTTATCAGTAGCATATTCTTCATATTTAGCAATAATAGCTTCAGCATTAGTTATATCACGTTCATGTTCGTATATGGCTTTATAGAAGTTATTATAGAGTTCACTAGATTTAATAGGAGATTTAACAGCAATATCTAAATTAAATATATTAGTATCAACTTTAATAATTGTATAAGCATCTCTTTCTTTCTTTTCATAATCAATTCTATTAGCATCAAGCCATTGACAAAAGAATTTGCAATCGTTATCTTGAGTTCTAACGAAAAAGATTTGAATATAATCTTCATAAATGTTAATAGTAGAATGATTAATATTAACAGTTGTATCTTTATAAATTACATTAAGCATATTCATGTTTATTAGTCGGTTTATTAGACAATAAAAAGGGTAAATAGTGCTAAGTGAGAATACTCAGCACTATTACGAATCAATTAAGCAGCATCTTCAGTTTGCTCAGTTGCCACATCTTCGGTAGTAACTTTAGGTTTAACAACAGCTTTGCGTTGAGAACGTGCAGTTTCGATACTCTTGATAAACGTAGATACAATATCAGCACCAACACCAAGTTTACCAAATACACCAATAAGACCTAAAGAACCAACATTATCAGCACCAGCGAAACTGTTGAAGCTCTTTTCATGATATGTCCACTCTTCAGTATCAGGATCAATATAACCGGTTTCACCCGCAATATTTTCATCAATAGTAAAGTTTACTACATTACCTTCGAATACAATAGGAGCTAAACCATATTGATTATACTGGTCATTAGTGATATAAACATCAACAAGAGGACTACCATTCAAAGGATCAACACGAACAATCTTACAATCATGTTTGAATTTACCTTCTTTATAGTCATCTTTGTTAATATCTTTAACAGAAATGATTTCACCAATAACTGAATGTCTAATCGGAGTTTTTAATTCGTTTGCCATAATATTAAGTTTTAGAATTATTAAGACAAGCACCATGCCCGCCAAGTACAATAAGGGTGTTAGTCGTGTTGATTAGACGGAGTTTGTAGAGTATTAAAAAAAATAGAACTAGCATTATTTCTAATACTAGCTCTAATATGTGAACATTATAAATCAATATCTTCAACAGATTCAATTATTAATTTATAAATATTATCACCTATATGAAGATTATAACTATAAACATCAAATTCATTAAAAGTAAGAACAGCATCATCATAAGGAAATTTAGATTTTATATAATTTAATATACGAGCATTATCTTTACATCCTGTAACAAATAGTATGCTAACTTTACCAAAAACATTATCTCCAACAAAATAAACAACACGTTTCATAATTTAATTAATTTTATCAGGTTTAACAATAAGCATAATAACAATAAACACAATAACAATGGCAATAATAGCTCCACAAATATAATCAATAAATAAATCTCCATTAATATTAGATGCAATAAATTCACTAATAGATTCACCTAATGATAATAAGAAGAGCACCACCAATATGATGATGCACTTCACAACAACTCTAATAAATCTCATTGATTCAACACTTTTAAATCATTATACATATCTTTCATACCAGCTTTAGTACAAGCGATTAACAAATTAATATCATTAGTTTTAACAATATCAACAACTTGCTTATGATCTACAGTATGAAACTGAACTTCTTCATTAATATCATCTTCATCAATCCACTGAGTAACACCAGCAATACAATCTTTGTAGACAATATCAACTACTTTACCAACAAGTGAATCAATTCTATCAAATAGCTTCTTACCAATGAATAATCTCTCAACAATATTACCTTGAAGATCATTACAATCTACTAGATAACGTTCTGAAGAATCATCAGTAGCTTTTAGAACACTAATACTATTCAATACAACTGCATTCAACTTCTTAGTTTCCGGTGCATTAATTAAAGTATTCATAACATAAATAGCAATTACCTTTACATTGCGAGGTTCTAATTATTATTAATTAAATTAATTCCATGCCTTTTAACGGTGATTGTCGCTAAGTAATAGAAATTGTAACTGCAACATCTCTATGGAAAATTGCAGTTCCAATTCGGAAAATCATTCCTTATGAATCATCGACGGGGCTATTCCCCCAAGCATTACAAGGGGGTGCTGTCGTATAAGGAGGTCCCCTAACTCAAGCACTCACACCAAATTCCTACTATAAACAAACCCATCCATAATAGCAATAGAAGACTCAATAGAAATAAAACCCATATTCTTAAAACCTATAATATAAGCAAACTCAATAATAACTGCAATAAAAGAACCAATAAGAATAACATTCACATCAGACCCTCTCATACAGAAATTTATACATGAGTAAAAGAAGCAAAAATACCTATATAAAAATAAATAGCAATTCAAATAGAAATAACAATAAGATAATAAATATCAAAACCATTTATAACCAAAACATTAAGAGTCTTAGAAAAGACTTAAATAAAGCTTCTAATAAAGCCTCTAGTAAGTCTATAAGTAAACTCTTAAGAATTGTCCTTTGTAACTCTAATAAATTTTGCTGTCATTGCTATAATAGAAATACTTTGAGTATATAGAGTATAATTAGAATTAACTCTAGTATAATTAGAATAATCATCCGAATCATTAGCAGTACCAATATAACATTTCACTTTATAAACTACCAAAAATCTAAAGTGAACTATAAAGATGATACTACTAACTCTAATGTTACTCTAAATAATATTGAATATACTATTGCTTATATTATTGCATATACTATAAGTAAACTTAAAGTAAACTCAAATCAAATCTTCTATTAATACTAAAATAACATCTGCTGCAAAGAATACACATATTACTTATGGAACTCATAATAACTCTGTAGAGCTTTGTAATCCCCAGTAGAGAGATTGCTGTGGTCACGAGAGGAATTTTGTTGATGCTAGTATTAATTCTAATGATAAAGATATTATGCAATCCTCTGCGAATATTGTAAATACTACTAATGATACTTCAAAATATCTTATTAATACTTCTAATTATATAATTAAAGCTATTGCTGTCACAGATGCTCCGCGCGCTACCAGTTCTTCTTCCCTACCGGGGTCTGCAAAGCTCCACATAGTTCCTCACATGGGAATCTACAAAGCTCCGCATATTAATGTTATTATTGCAGATGTTAATAATTATGTTATTAATATTACTAAAGATATTATTGATATTTCGATGAATCTTGCAGACGGTCGGGCCGGAGCTATTATATATACTCTAAGTTTACTTAATATTATTCTTATTATTACTATATATACTTAGAGGAACTCTAAGTGTAATGTACTTACTAAAGAAAGAGATAATAAAGATACAAATATATATAATATTACTTTAAGTAACTCTGATGTTACTAGAAAAGGAGAGAAGAAGGAGAGAAAGAGAGGGAGAGCGGAGGGAGAAAGAAAGGGGGACTATAGGGGGTATATTAGAGGGAAGTGAGTAGGAGTGTAAGAGAGGTTATTATGAGGTTTATTTGAGGATAATTAAATACATATTACGCTTCGAGAAATTGAGTAGGTGAAGATGTTCCTTTTATTATTCTTATTTATTTCTTTATTAATTCTTGTATATATTGCAAAGCTCCGTATAGCGCACGTACGTGTACGAACGTATAAACAAAGAGGTGTTGAAGATGCTCTTGATGATTGTGTGCATTGTTTTTGCAGAATCTCGTGACGAGTGCATAGGATGGCGGCAAGGTGAAGACGGTATTTCAAATGGTATTTCTAATGAATACTATTGCTAAAACAGAAAAATATTAGTTTCAGAAAAATATATTCAAACAACCGATTGTATTATCAAATTATTTCATACATTTGCTCATCCGAGTTTTGTTCATATTCAAGCGGGGTTACTAAGTAAAGCTGTAACTGAAGACATCGCTGCTATTACGGGTGATCCCGCTTTTACGAAAGTATTTATTGGTGAATAGTTTGGATAAATTTTTGCCATGTATGAACCTCGTTATGAAGAAGCCCTCTCTGTTAAGATCATTCTTGTAACACTTCGTGCAACCAAAACCACTTCTGATTAACGAGGTTCTTTTAAATTTAAAATTATGATTACAGTTACACCTAGTAATTCCCAAATTGTTTATACTACCATAATTTATGTAAATAGATATGCTTATGAATATGTTCAAGTTATAAATCTTAAACCGAATTATCTAATAAAGTAAATATTTAAACTATGGATTCAATTCAACTTAAAATTGCTCGTATTATTGCAGGTACGCATAAACTTAATGAGCTTTGTGATGTTAAACATTCTCTTTGTAATATTCAAGTATCTAGTGGTAGAGCTATTGTTGCAATGAAATATAAAATGTCACCTCTTGAAGTTACCGATGTTGTGAAAGTAGATAGAGAGATTCCTAAAGCTATTTATCTTATTGCTCTTCCTTTTGATTCAAACATTGACGCTTTAGGTCGTGAAGTTATTCTTGATATGTCTTATGGAGCTAAAGGTGTTGCTTTAAGTTCTAAGATTACTAATCTTGAAAATAAGCTTGTTGATGTTCTTGGTGGTGAAGGAAATATTAAAGTTATTGATGGACGTCCAGTTCTTGATAGTCGTTCTAAAATGATTATTGGTGAAGATGGTAAGGTTGAGTTTTGGGAATGTAATCTTATCAATTTAAATCAAATTGGTGGTGTGATTTATTAAGTTTATTCTATTATGGCTAAAGGTGCGCGTTTATATCCTCTACAAGTTACAAAGTTATATGAAAAGATTGTTGGTATTGTAGATAGCAAAAGAAAGACTCCTACAAGATTTTATTATAAAGTTAAAGGTGGTAAGAATTATATCGAACGTTATACTGATGAACAAATTTGGTGTAGAGATTTTCTTACATTTGTTCGTAATCGTGAAGATTTTGAACGTTTTCTTAATGATATTGCTGATAGTCAATGGATGTCAGTTCTTACTGCAATGCAACGTGTAGATAGAGATATAGACGTTCCTTCTTTTGGTCGTCATTGGATTCATCCTGAAACTTATCAAATTTATGCCGAGTGTGGTTTTGATTTTAATAAGATGACTTCACTTGGTCATGAATATATGAAAGAACGTCATAGAAAATTCTATGAACGTCTTCGTGCTAAACGATTTCTTAAACTTACTGATAAAGCAGCTTATGACGCAGATTATACCCAGAGACTTGCCGATATTCTTCGACGAGGAAAAGCATAAATATACAGATGCTCTTGATAGAGAGTATATATCTACAACTACTATTATTGGTAAGTTTGTTGAACAAAAGGATTGGAAAGCTATCGCTGAAGCTTGTGCTAATATTGGCAGTAGACCTGTTCCTCCTACGCATCGTAATTACGCTAAATATATTCGATATAGAGGTAAGACTGTTAAACAGATTCTTGCTGAATGGAAAATTGAAACTGAAAAGGCTTGTGCTAAGGGAACTGAAAAACATAATTTCCTAGAACAATGCGTAAAAAGATGTAATAATTACTATTTGAACGCAAATGGTTTTATTAATGGTCGTATTTATACGATTGATGATATTATAAGAACTCATAGTTATGGTAGACTTGATCTTGATTATTTTAGAGTTGTAGGTATTGCTGATAGGTATCCTCAAATATACTCTTTTATAAGTGAGATGGTGTCTATGGGATTTGAGATTTATGCTGAGATTGGTGTTTATCATCCAGAATATTTAATTTCAGGTCTTGTTGATATTTTGTTTGTTAAAGGTGATGAGTTCTTTATTCTTGATTGGAAAACTAATAAAGCACCTATTCGATTTGAAGGTGGTTATTGGGCAAAAAAAGCAGATGGTACTATTGACTTAGATAAGTATATTATCACTAATGAAACTATGTTGTTTCCTATTAATCACCTTCAAGATTCAACTGGTATTCATTATTCTCTTCAATTAAGTATGTATGATTATTTGATTGAACAATGGGGATTTAAATGTCTTGGTAATATGCTTTGTCATATCAGAACTGTAGAAAATCCTATGATTCCTGATGATATGCCTCATGAAGAAGTTATTACTTTTGTTGATATTAAATATCTTAAAGCAGAAGTTAAAGCCATTTGTGATTATAGACTTGCTCAATTAAGTAAAGAACGTAAAGCTAATACAAATTTGTTTAATTATAATATCAAGTAACTATGAGTGAACTAACAAATGCTTTGATAACTTATGATGACATCATTGCTCGAACCGACATTGATATTCTTCGTAAGATTGCTAAAAGACATGGTTTTATCATTTATGATAGAGGCAACTATAATCTTAATATTTGGGGTATTAGATGTGATATTACTGATACCAAACATTTTAATGATCTTCTTCTAGTTTTCTATAAAGCTAATGAAGTTCATCCTAATCTTAATGGTAAATGGATTTATGATTGGTATTCCATTACTACTGATCCTTCTGATATGAATCTGATTAAACCTATTAATTCTAAAGGTTGTGCTATTCTCGATGAAGGTCAATTTCAAGGTGCATTTAAATTAGGTAAACATAAAGGTGAGTATGATGCTTTAGTTCAAGTTAAACCTTTACCTATTTTTCGTATTACTAGAAGAGATGGTGATATTGAGATTTCCGGTGAACCTACTCTTGAAATGTGTGGTATTAATATACATCGTGCTTCTAAATGGAAAATAGTTCGTACTATTGGTCTTTATTCGGCAGGTTGTCAAGTATTTGAATCAGTTCGTGATTATGAGGATAAATTTATTCCTCTTGTTAAGAAAGCTGCTACTATATATAGAAATTTATTTACTTATACCTTGGTTAATATATCTGATTTCGATTGATTATGAAAGTCAATTTTCGAGGAGTGTTAATAGCACTCCTTTTTTTATTGCTAATTATCACTAATGTAATTCAATGTCATGAAGAAGAAAGAATATATACAAATAATATTCCTTATCATACTTTGGATTCTTTTAATAGAGTTATATCTGCTTTGGAGGAATATGCTATAAAGCAAGAACGTATTATAGATAGCCTTAAAGTTAATACTAATAAAATTATTATAAAGTATGAAAAAGATATTGAAAACTTCTCTGATATTTATATTATTTCTGATGATAGTATCACTAGATATATACGGCAGAGAATTGAAAATTTGTAAAGATACTGTTATTACATATACTCTTGAAGATAATAGAAAGATTGCAATTCTTCTTAAACAAGGAGAATATGATGCAGCTATGTGTAAATCTTTAAAGAATATTGTTGTTGGACAAGATACTCTTATTAATAATTTAAAGCATACTCTTTATACTCTTACAAACCAAGCGAACGTTTATAAGCAGTCTATTGCTGATCTTGAAAAGAGTAATAAAGATATGATTAAAGATCTTAAGAAGTATATGCGTCGTTCTGCTAATTGGTCTAAGATTGGTAGTTGTTCTATTGGTTTAAATGTTATATTCATTGTATTATTAATTTTAGTATGAAAACTGTTTTTAGTAATCCTTTTGATTCTACTGAATTAAATGAGAAAGTAGATGGTGTTGTTTTAAAGATTGGACCTTTTGACTATACTTTCGCTAGAGCTAATGTTGATCGTATTGAAATTGATTTTGATGAACGTAATGTTAGAATTAATGATTCATTAGATTCAACTGCTATACTTAGAGAAGCTATTAGAGCATTCTTTATTATTATAGCTAATGAACTTAATCTTAATAAAGAATTTCCTAATGGTAAACAAGCTCATTTAGATGATATTGCTTATGCTCATTTAAGTTGGCTTTTTATGAATTGGTTTGATGATAGTACTTTTGAATGGGAATATAATACCCCTTATCCTGATAGAATTAATGTAGGTAATGTGAGATATATTGTTCATAATATGAAAGAAGTATCTTATCAATCTACTCAAGGTATTCAATACGGTCTTTCAGATCATGTTCTTGGTAGAATATATGTTATAGAATCTGATAGAGGTGTTGTTGTTCCTGATTCTATTAAAAATCAAACTTTTTGGCATGAGTATGTTCATTGTTTATTTGTTCAAGCTAATGAAGATTATGCTAATGATATTGAATATGTAGTGGATGCTTATGCTACTCAAATTGCTTTGTTTATGAAACAATTTGAAACTTTTATTGATAAATAAGTAAAACTAAAGATATGAATAAAGATTTTGTTGAAGTTGCAAATGATTCTGGATCTAATAATGGTTCTTTTGATGTTGTTTGTGGACAAAATAGTGGAAATGAAAGATCTACTATTTTAACTGTATCTGGGGGGGGTATTACAAAAAGTATAATTTGTAATCAAACAACAGGAGTACCTAATGTAATCATAGGTGGAATACATGGCCTTATTACAAAAATAATTATTTCTAGATAAAAAAATGTATAATGTTATAATATTTTGAATATGGCTAAAGTAAAAGATACAGAATGGAATAAAATTGTTTATGGTAATGGAGTATATGTGGCTGTTGGAAGTAATGCGATAGATAGTAATGCTGCATATTCAACTGATGGTATTAATTGGATACCTGTAAATACAACTGTATATGGTATTAGATCTTTGTGCTATGGTAATGGTAAATTTATAGCTTGGGCTATGGGTATTCATGGAAACGCTAGTAATAGTGATGGTTTTTTAGGTTCTTCTGTTGATGGAAAAAAATGGAATTTTACTAAATTAGGATATTATGTTGATGACAGAAAATCTGATATAATATTTGCTGAAAATAAATTTGTTGCTTGTGGTAGAAATAAACTTGTTGAATATTCTACTGATGGTATAAATTGGAATTCGGTTATTGTAGTAGATTATTCAATATCTTATTCTAAAATTGTATATGGTAATGGAATATATGCTTGTTTTCAATTAAAGAATGCTCAGGTTAGATATTCTATGTCTTCTACAGGTTTAAATGGTGATTGGAATCCCGGAAATTTAAATTCAGAACATTCTATATCTTATCTTATAGATATAGTGTTTGATGGAGAAAAATTTGTATTACTATGTTTCGATGATATATATACTTCTACAGATTTAAAAACATTTACAAAAGTTGTAAGTTTTTATTCTGGTAGAATAAATGCTTTAAGTTATAAAAATGGATTATATGTTTGTGTTGGAATAAATGATAGTAATGATAATGCTTATTTAGCTTATTCTTTTGATTTAACAAATTGGATTTCTATGAATCCAATTATTGATTCAGAGAATATAACAATAACTGATTCTATAAATACAGTTTTATTAGCATAATATAATAAGTTATAATAAAATTTCTTATTACAATACTAATATCATATTTTCTATTAGTAATGATAATGAGAATATTAAAATCATTTTAATATCATAAAAAAAAAGTTTTAAAGTTACTATACAAATAGTTGCATAAATCCTATTACAACATTTGTTTGCTCGGTTTTTATTTTTATATTTGCCCGTATCATTAAGTTGGTACGGGCTTTTTTATTGCTCGTAATAAAACAGATAAAACTATTGATTATGGCATTACACGTATGGTTAGTTGAAGGTTCTAAACTTATTCTTAATATAGAGCAGATTCTTAAAGTTCCTGTGCTTGCTACTATATATAATGATTGGCACAATGATAGAGAACTTATGTATAAGATATTTAAGTTTATTGATTGTTATGCTGATGAAGATGGATATATACATCGTAATGGTTTAAAAGATCAAAAGGCTTTTGATTATGCTATTGAAGTTGCTCAACTTAATTCTGACTTTAGACCTACTAAAGATATGGTTGATGCTATCAATTGGCTTATCGAGCATAATATAAATTATGTTGGTCAAATGTTCTTTGAAACTGTTAATGCTCTTCAAGCTGGTAAAGATTTAATGGCAGTTATGAATCAAAATCTTCGTAATGACCTAAAGAAAGATTCTTTTACTAAGGATGAGATTGGAGGTATGCTTAATTATATGCGTGAGATTACTAAGATGGGTAAAGATCTTCCTAAACTTATTGCAGAACTTAAAGAAGCTGAAGATAATTACATTAAGTCTAAACTTAGAAAAACTATTGTACGTGGAGGTAAAGAGCTTGCTGCTTCTATGGATGTTAATAATCAAATAGATAATGGTATTGGCAGTGGTATAGATATAATTGATTAAGCCATGAATAGTAAATATGAATTTTCTCAAGATGCTATTGATAACTTCATGTTTATTCATGCTTATTGGAAAAATAATTGTGATGGTATCAATGCTGCTCCTGAGAATAAATGGGGATATAAACGTGGAGATATTCCTTTTATAGATTATCTTTGTGAAGATAAAAGTAAATATCCTAAAGCATCAGAGGGAATTAGTTATATTACTAATAAGCCTTTATATGATCCAGATGATGATTTTCTTCTTGGTAATTCTGGAGGTATTCTTATGAATATTAACTTCATTGTTATTAATATCGAAAGACTTTCTCGTTCTGCTGATACTTTTGATGAATATGGTACTTATTGTGATTATGATCCTAGTACTCCTGCTTATGAATCATTTTGGCAAAGAGAAACATCTAGACGTAAGAAAGGTGTTATTATAAAAGCTAAACTTTATTATAAAGATATTCCTAAGTTTTTCGATAAAGCTACTACTGATGAAGAGCGAGATCTTTTGCTTAAGCCTATGCGCATTACAGGGGCTCATTATACTTATCTTAATTATGGTAGAATTGAACGTACACCTAACGCTAGAGAAAGAGAAAAGCTTAAAAGAGAAGGTGCTGAACACGTTGAAACTGTTATGGGTTTTCCTCGTTATTGGGATGGTGATTATTGGAATTTCAAAATAGATGAGTTTATTGCTAATAATAAATTTCATCTTACTAAAGCTAAAGCTCGTCGTAAAGGATTCTCTTATAAACGTGGTAGTCAAGCTGCAAATACTATAAATTTATTCCCTAATGTTACTGTTACACTTGCTGCTGACCAATTAGCTTATCTTACTGATAAAGGTGCTACTACATTTATGGCTAAGAAATGTCTTGACCATTTTGAGGAACATACATTTTGGCGTCGTGGTTATATTTCTGAGGCTATTGATGATATACTTCTAGGTTATCGTGTATCTACTAAAGGTCTTAAAAATTTTGGTTGGATGTCTAATCTTTATAGCGTTGCTTGTGGTAAAAATGAATCCGCTGCTGTAGGTAAGAAAGCTATTGAGATTGACTTTGAGGAAGCAGGTAAGTTTCCTAATCTCCAAAAAGCTCTTGACGTTACTTTATCTAATACAGAATCTGGTGCTATATCTGTTGGTACTATTCGTGTTTATGGTACGGGTGGTACTAAAGGTGCTAACTGGGCTGCATTTAGTAAAGCATTTTATAATCCTAAAATGAATAAGATGCTTTGCATGGAAAATGTATGGGATATTAATAAACGTCATGAAGTATGTGGTTTCTTCTTTCCACAAGTATGGGATTGTGAGCCTTATGTTGAACGTGGTAATTCAATTATATTCACTGCTTATGCTTGGGATAAACAAGATAAAGAGAATCATTTTCATAATAATGATAGTGAAACTCATATAATCTATAAAGCTCAACGTGCTAATACTCCTGCCGAAGCATTCATTAATACAACGGAGAATATGTTTGCATCTCCGGAGTTGAATCTTCATGTTTCAGATTTAATTAATGACAATGCTACTAGATTCTTTCAAGATGGTTGGATTGTTGTCAATGATTTAGGAGGTGCAAATAGAGCTGAATTTATACCTAGAGCCGAATGTATTAAACGAGACATATTTGGTAAAGGTAAATTCCATGAATTTGTGAATCAAGTTCCACATGGTTCTCGTGATGATACTCATGGTTGCGTTAGAATGTACTATCGTCCTTTCTTGGTAAATGGAGAAGTACCAAAAGATTTATATTTTACGGTGGTAGACGCATATAAGGTAGATAAGTCGCAAAAAGACGTTACAGATAAACATTCTCTTTATTCTGCACAAGTATGGATGAGAAGTAATACAATTACTCCATATCCGAATCAAAAGCTCTTAGTATGCGAATATATAGGTCGTATGGATACAATGGAGCAAAATGATATAGTTGCAATGGGTATGTGTCTTTTATATAATGCTGAATGTTGTCCTGAGGCTGGTACAGGAGAAACTGTATCTAACTTCATTAAATATAAACTAAGACGTTATTTAATGCTTGATCCAACTAATATGAATAGTCGTAAGTTAATTAATCCTAACAATAACGATTATGGTATTGTGATTGGTGATGGTGATAAAAAGTATAATGGTCTTCGTATGCTAAAGGAGTTTATTTATGAACCTTTAGGTTATACAGATGAGGGGAATCCTATTCGTAGACTAAAGTTTATTGGTAGTGTTCGTCTGTTACTTGAATGTCAGAGATTTACTGCTGAAGGTAACTTTGACCATATTAGTGCTGCTATTGTTGCTATGTATGTCTTTCTTGCAGACTCTTTAAATACTAAGCGTCTTGTTGAAGGTAATAAAGAAGATAATAGCAGACGTATTGCAAATCGTTTAAATCGTCGTTAAATGAATGCTTCTAAGATTCCTAATTCTTTAGAAAAACCTGATGTGTTTGTTTCAGAAGCTACTAAGCGTACTCCGAAATGGACTAAAGCTATGTGCGATTGGGTTATTGCTACTGCTCATTCAAATAATGATAAAGCAGAAATTAAAGCATTTCTTGATGCCGCTAACGGTATTGTAGATGAATCTACTTATAAGTATGTCATGGCGACTTATAATTCTGTTAATGGTAGAAAAGAAGATTTGCCAGGTAAGATTAGAGATGTTGATTTTATTACTCCTATTAAAGAGAAATATATAGGAGAGTTCATTAACACCTATAATAATTATCAAGTTTATAATGCTGATATTGATATTGTAACTAAGCGTAATAAAGATCTTAGAATTGCGCTTGATTCTCTTTTTCGTCAGCAATTTATAAACATCATGAATGCTAATGGAGTTCAAACAGGTGAACCTTCTAAAGAACTTCCATCAGCTGAAGATTTTATGAAAGAAGCTGCTAAAGATTGGATTGATGAGGAAGCTCTTAAAGGTCAGAGAACTCTTGATCTACTTAATTCTCTCATAAAAGCTAATGAGAAATATATTCAAGCATTCTATTATTGGTTTTGTACTGAAAGTGTATATTCATATCGTGATGTAAGATATAATGATGTTATCTTTGAAATTATTTCTCCTCTTGAATATTATCGTATTGATAGTGGTAATCTTTTTGTTGAAGATGATGATTATGGTATGAGAGAATTTGAAGTAAACATCAATGATATTATTGGTGAATATCAAGAGATTCTTTCTAAAAAAGATATTGCTTATATTAAGGATATAATTCATAATCATGAGAGTACTGGCGAATATACTGTTACTCCTTTGATGCTTCGTTCTAGAGAGATTGCTTTTAATCCTACTATTGATACACAGAGTTCCGCTCCCTACCACTCCTTGCCCTCTACCGGGGTTCTCAAAGCTCATCATTGTGTATTTAAGATTCCTATGAAACGTGGTATTCTTAGTTATACTAATGCTTATGGTGAAATTGAACAAAAAGTGGTAGATGAAGATTATGTTTTAGATCCTACTATAGGTGATATTGATATTGAATATACATATGTTCTTCAATGTTGGGAAGCATATCGTTTTGGTGATAAAGATTGGGGAGTATATACTAAAGCTCAACCATGTGTAGTTCAACGTGAAGAAGTTAATAATCTTAATCATTGTAAGTTACCTTATAATGGTTTAAGTCGTCTTATGCTTCTTAATAATCCTAAACCTATTCCTTATCGTTTATTACCTTATCTTGCTCTTTATCGTCTTTATACATTAGTAGAAGAACGTACTATTATGAAGTTCCGTTCATGGCTATTGATTCCTGAAAGTTTCTTAGCTGATACTAATGATATGACTATGGAAGAGCGTCTTGATGCAGCTAATAGAGATGGTACTTTAGTATTTGATGATAGTGAAATAGCTAAACAACAACCTTCACTTCAAGCTATTAAAGAGATTGCTAATACTACTATGATTAATTACTTAACTGTTCTTAATCAAATTAAGCAATCTATTAAGCAAGAAGCGTATGAATTAGCTAATATGAATGATCAACGTGCCGGAGATATTCAAGCTAGAGCTGGTAAAGCTGTTACTGAGATGGGTCTTAATCAAGCTCTTATGGGATCTGTATGGTCATTAAAGATATTTGATTCATTCCGTTCTCGTGATATGGAGGCTAATCTTGATGCTGCTAAGATTGCATGGATTGATGACTTTGAAGGTTCTTATGTTGATCCTAATACTAATGAAGTTGTTCAAGTTAGAGTTAATGGAACTGATTTTGTTAATTCTAATTTTGGTATTTTTGTTGGTAATTCTGCTGAACTCAATGAACAAGTTCGTAAACTTGAAGAAATTGCTTTTAGTGCTGCACAGAATGGTAATTTTGATGTAGCTGCTGAAGCTGTTTGTAATCATAACGTTGCTTCTTTACGCAAATATATTCAAGAAGCTGCTAAAGCTCAACGTAAGTTTGAACTTGAACGTGAAGAGATTCAAAAGAAATGGGATGCGGAGATTGAACAAATGCGTTCTGCTAATGCCGAAGCTCAACGCAGATTTGATGCTGAACAAGCTCAATTAGATCGTGACTCTAAAGAAGCTATTGCGGCCGATAGTAATCTTACTCAGATTATTGTTAATGATGCAAAACTTCAAGTAGATAAAGATGGTAATGGTTATATTAGTGAAGATGAGAGTAATGCTAATTCTCTTGATGCTTATCTTAAAATGACTAAGTTAAACTTAGACATTGATAGAGCTAATCTAGAGCGTGCCAAGTTCGAAGAGCAAAAGCGCATGAATCGAATCAATACGAATAAGCCACGAAAGTCTTAACGTGAGCCACGATTTTTATAAAAATGAATTGCAATATCAGCTAAAAATTGGTGTTCTCTAATGGCTGCATTTGAGCCTAAAATCAATGGAAATTAATTGAGATAATTGGAGGTTCTGTAACGTCCGGTGATGACGCTTTTGAAGATTATATTTCTATTGATGTTTTGAATACATTTATTGTTACTACATTTGTCATTGTTATAACTTAATTTATAAAAGAGAAAACACTATGCCAAATCCTATTGTTCCCGGTGGTGTTACTGATAGTACTACTACCAAAACTGCTGAAGAAATAGCTGCCGAAGAAGCTGCTAAAGCTGCTAAAGAAGCAGAGGATAAAGCTAAAGCTGAAGAAGAAGCTCGCAAAGCTGCTGAAGAAGAAGCTAGACGTAAAGCTGAAGAAGAAGCTGCTGCAAATGAAAATGAAAATGATGAAGATGCTAATAAAATTATTCTTACAACTGATGAAGGTGATGTGGAATATGAATTAGATGCTGAAGGTAATGCTGTTAAAGATGGACAGATTGTTTACACTAAAGCTCAATTAGATGAGTTTGCTGCTGCTGAACAACAAGAAGAAACTATTGATGTTTCTGCTATTTCTGCTATTTCTGGTTTAACTCCTGTAAACGCTGATGGTACTCCGAAGCAATATGATATGACTGTTGAAGGTCTTGCTCAACGTGATGCAGATATTGCTGAAATTGCTAGACATCAAGCTGAATCAGAAGCTATTACTAATTTCTTCCGTGCTAATCCTGATATTCATCAAGCTGCTTTATATAAGCAAACTTATGGTTCACTTGAAGGTTTTGCTAATCATGTTGATTGGACTACGATGAGTATTGAAGATAAGTCTGAAGCTCAACTTGAAGCTATTATTCGTTCTGCTGAAAAACGTAAAGGTACATCAGATGCTCAAATTGATCGTATCATTCGTTTTTCTAAAGCTGATAAAGTTTTAAATGAAACTGCTAAAGAAAGTCTTGATTATCTTGCTGCTAATCAGAAACGTGAAATTGAAGAAGCTACTGCTCGTCAAGAAGCGCAATGGAAAGCTGAACAAGATGAACTAGATAAAGCTTATGGTATTACCTATGATGATCATGGTAAAGCTAAGGTACTTAATGTTCCTGATTCTCTTTACGATAAGATTGTTAATAAAGGTACTATCGGAGGTCTTGCTATTCCGATTGCTGGTGTTAAGAGAACTGTAGACGGTAAAGAACAAATTCTTACTCGTAAGGATCTTGTGAAATACCTTACTGCTCCTGTTGTTGAAATTGGAGATTCTCTTTATACGCAAGCTCAAAAAGATGTTTTTGATATGCTTGCTGATAATGAAACGTTCGCTATGGTAGCACTACGGAATTTACTTGGTGCTGATATTAGTCAACTTGCTGCTGCATCTATACGACAAGAGAATGTTCGTCGTTTGAACATTACTTCTGGTGGTAAACCTAAAGTTAAGGTATCTACCCAAGGTGGAGTAACTAAAGTTAATCCTAATAGACGCCCTGTTGTTCCTGGTGGTATTGTTGATTCTAATAAATAATTATCGTAACTATGCTTAGAGAAATTGGAAAAAAACAGTATTCCAAAGAGGTTTATAGTGATGCCGATATGCTATTGAACTTTAATGTTCTTGGTGCTGTCGATTTAAATAAATCTCTTACTTATCTTTGGGGTAGGAACAGTAATCAATTCCCTCTTCTTTCTCTTACAGAAGGTCAAGGGAATATCTCTCGTAAGAAACCTATTAATGCTGGTGATACTCAGTATAAATGGAAGATTATGGGGAAACCAACTGTTACTTCCCCGATTGTGCGTTTAATTACGCCTACTCAAACACCCGGTAAAGGGTTTATGTCTTTTAAAGCTGAGTTCCAAGATAACTGGATTCCTTATCAATACTCTGCTATTACTCCTGATGGAAAACATCTTGTACGTATGCAGACGGATGGTGAGCAAACTGCAAGTGGTGGTTATATCTATGAAATGATCATACTTGGTGGTAATCCAGATGAATTCATTGATCTTAGCAATTTTGAAAGAGGTAAATATTGGGGTATGGGTGCTCCTACGATTGCTGGTGAATTATCAACTGGTTCTCGTAGTACTGCTGAATCTTGGAGTGAAATGACTAATCAATTTGGTTTCCATCGTTTCTCTAAGATTATTACCGGTAATATCGCTAATATCGTTACTGAGTTTGAACTTGATTATGATGATGGTTCTAAAGGTACTCTTTGGATGCCTTATGAAATGCGTCAATTCGAGTTTATGCGCAGACGTTTGTTAGAGGAAGACTTGTGGTTCTCTTCTTACAATCGTGATATTAATGGTGTTATTCATAACCAAGAAAAGCATTCAAATAAACCTATTCCTCGTGGTGCTGGAGTTCGTGATATTCTTATTGCATTCGGAAACTATTTCGAGTACTCATTCATGACTATTGAGCTTATTGATATGATTCTTTCTCGTATCTTTGAAGTTCGTAATGATATTGATTTGAGTAATAAGAATATTGTTCTTTATACCGGTAAAGGTGGTTCTAAGATGTTCCAACAATGTATCAAGAATGAAGCTATTGGTAATGGTTACTTCGATAAACTTGGTGCAGAAGAGATTCAAAGTCGTGGTGGTATTTTGAGTTATGGTGCTTACTTTAATCAATATAAGCATTACTCTGGAGCTACCGTTTCAGTTAAAGTTGTTGACTTGTTTGATAGCGGTTCTCGTGCTGAGATGGATCGTAAAAACGGTCGTATGTATGGAGGTTTCCCTGTTACTTCATATACTATGGTATTCTTGGATCACTCTGTTGATAATACTTCAGGTGAACCTAATATCCAACTTGTTTGTGAAGAAGGTCGTGAATACTTATATGGTGTTTACCAAGGTATTACTCCTCTTCCTAAAGAATGGGGTGCTTACAATAAGATGTTAAGTACACGTGAGGATATTGCTACCTATGAAGTTATGTCTTCTCAAGGTATTAATATGCTTAATGGTACTACTTCTTTCTGGGCTGAAATGATTTTTGAATAAGCGTACATTACGATTATTGTAAAGTATAAACTGATTAAAGTATAAACTATATGATATACTCACGCAAAATAACCTTAGCTTTAAAGCTGAATCCTACTATGTTTCAAGTAGTGAATCAGAAAAGTATTGGTGCTTTTAATACAATCTTCGGTCCTAGTATAAAGGCTGTTCTTACTTTATCTAGTAAAACTGCTGAGATGGCTTCTATTCTTCCTACTATTATTGGAGCTTCTTCTGATAGTCGTAATGTTAATTTTCAAGATCTCGTTCTTAAGCATTTAAAGAACTCTACCGTAGAAGTTCCTGCTCAGGGTTATGAATTGGAAACTGGTTGGGAGTTTTCACTTAATGATCCTATTAAGCGTGATGCTATCTTTGAATGGGCTAAAAAAAATAGCATTAATACGGATATTGTTCCGAATAAATTAGAGAAAGCTATTTTTGATGCTATGCTGTTTGGTGATGGTATTGCGGTTCATGAAGAGAATCTATATATGTATATGACTCCAATTAAACCTCAAGACTATATCATTTGGCGTTTAGCTCTTCTAACTTCTACTGTTGCTAATAAACCGGAAGATGTTGAGAAATCAACTAATATTCGTTTTTATTTGCATAGCATTGAGGATGTTAAACGTATGAAAGATGCTAAAACCAAAACTGTTGTTAATACTGCTACTAAGTTGGCTCAGTTGTTCACAGGTGATGAGGCTTCTTACAAGCGTATTCGCAATATGCTTATTTGTAATGCTCCTGCTGATACTCTTTCGATTATCAAGATGGAACATGGAGATTTGCAAACGGCTGTAGCTGAACTTTCACAAACAAATGCAGATGCGTTTATTTCTCTGTTTGATAATAAGAATGTAGAAGCAATGGCACAGGTCTATAAGCTATTAGCTGCACAAGTTATCACTAAAGATGGTGATAATTACTTTGACACTGTGCGTCCGGAAGTTGTTCTTGGTTCATCAGTTGAAGGTGTTATGGCTTATTTAGCTGCTCCTGAGAATGTTGAATATAAAGCTCAACTTTTCACTGCTTATAAAGCTTCGGTTCTAAATTAATAAAAAGCTGTCAGTATGTATAGTAGTTGTAAAGAAGCACATATCGCTGTAAATGAAAAGATTCAGCAGATTAATGCTAATAGGCAAGAATCCATTCGTCCGCAGTATATTGATATTGCTCTTAATGAAGCTATTGACGTACTGCTTACGCAAAAGATTAAAGCCTTTGAAGAAAGCGGACGCTATTACGATGATTTACAGGTTTTAAAAGATACATATAGAAGTCCTCTTTACCTTCTTTCAAATGAGGGTAACAGAGGATTTGCTTATTTACCTACGAATTATCTACATGGCGTTTCTTATACAGCAAGTGTTATATTCGATAAGTTTAAACGTTATAGGGCTACTGAATCTATTACTACTAGAATATATGTAATAAATATTAGTGAGCTATTTAAAACTATTCCTGGCTATATAGAAGATTTCAATATTCAAATTGGAGCTGATAATATTACTTTTCATTATCCTGCTAAAATCTATCGTAAAGATGGTCTATTTGAGTATATCAACTATATGCTTTCTGTATTACTTAGAAAAGGTTATAATGTGACCTACGAACATTACAGAGGCTCATATTACCCTGAATCGCTCATATTTTACTTTGATACGCCAACACTAATAGTAGTTGGTGATAAATATAATATTAAGTTAGGCCGATTCAGCAACGAGCGTTATACAGGGCGATATGAAGTTATAACTGCTAATGGAACGATAACTGAAGTACGAGAGAGCCGATTTGCGGGCATGGATTTAGTTTCAGATGTGCAACGCATGGATATGTTACAAACGTATCATAATCGAGCTAATAGACATCTACATCCGATATGTGTAATTGAGAATAATCGATTGCTCGTAGATATGGATGATAAATTCATTATCACTGATGTTGCTATTACATATCTTCGTAAACCTACTAGGTTTAATATTGTAACTGATGAAGTTTCTGAACTTCCGTTTAAAACTGAGATTATTGATCTTGCAACACAAAAACTTCTTGGTATCCTTAAAGATCCCGGTTATCAAGTTGCTATAAATGAAAATAATTCTTTAAAATAATACGTTACTATGAGAATTGTTAGTTACGGAAAAACATTTGTCGATAATATTACTGTTGATACTAAGTTATCTAATGGTCAAATCGGCATTTGTACTGCTTATGGTACTCAACTCCAAACTACTGGAACTAGACCTGAGCCTTTTGTAATTATGTCTGCAATTCCTACTAAGAACGGCGGGTATGTAAATCAAAGAGGTGTTGATATTAACCCTTTTAATTTCACTTATAATATTCGTAAATATACTGAAGATGATCAAAAGGAAACTGTTATTCTTAAAGGTATTACGAATCCTGCTTTGAAGCCCGCTGATGGAATTGTATATAATGCAGATGCTGAGTTCTGTGGTGCCATTGAAATTGTTTCTTCTGAACCGTATCGTCACGGTTTAACTGTTAATCCTAATCCTCAGATTGTACAGATACCTGTTCGCATTCATGCAACTGATACTCTTGATCGTCTTGTTGAGAAGATTAAGAAAGCAATGAGTCTTACGGCTTATAACAAAGAGTTGTTTGATATTACAGTTGCTAAAGATGCCCAAGGTGTTAATATTACAATTGTCGCTAAACAACCTACGAAACTTACTGTTAATGTATTTGGTTTGTTAGCTGATCAAAAGGCTAATGGAACTATTACTATTGAACATACTAAGTTATCTGGTTTCTTAGCTGATGTTGCTCTTAGTGATGAAGATTTACGTTATTCTTTGATTAACATGGGTTGGAATCCGAACGATGAGTGGCAAGAAGCATGGGGTATTGCTGATCCTAAAGTAGGTTTTGATAAGGTTGCATATCTTGTTATATCTACTGCTGAATTTAATCAATTCCCCGAAATAGCTGCTGATAATAATAGTCCACGTAAGTTCCAAATTGTTGTTGGTACTGAAGCTGCTATTGATGCAGTTGTTACTAAATTAGAAGCTATTAAAGTTTCAGCTAAAGGCAGTGGAGATAATGCCATTGCATTAAATACTGCAACTGATTAAGTTGCTATTTTAAACTACGTGGAGCTTAACGGTTCTGCGTAGTTATTTTCGTTTAAACTTAATGCTATGGAATGTAATATTAAAATTGTCAAGTTAAAACAAGTTCTTCCTCCGGGTACATTTCCTAAGCGTGAGCATAACGTTCGTTTTTTTTATCATCGTACTGATGGTTGTTATTATATGTATGATGAAAAAGGATGTGAGATTAATCTGACTACAGATGGTAATATTATCGCAATTGATAGAGAATTGATTGTTGGTAGTGAATCTCTCACAGATGACACTTTAGTTTGTATAGGTCTTAAAGCTAATTATGTACATCCTAGTCGTGGTGTTAGAAATAATACTTGTGGTTGTCAAGATACATATATTAGAGCTTGGACTTATATTAAAGATCTTCAAGATTTCTTGCAAACAGGTCATATCGAACGTAATTATTATAGAGTTAGTCTAACTCCTTCTCCGGAAGAAGGTGGTATTGTGGGTTGTACTGGTTCTCATATTATACCTGATGAAAGTCCTGATGGATTTAGGTTTCAATTTGAGGCTGGTAGTCAAGTTAAACTTTATGCTAAACCTGCTCCCGGTTATCACTTTATGGGTTGGAAAGAATACCATTCTAATGAGATTATGTCTATTAGTTCTGATTGGACTTTCAATATCAAGAAAGATATGGACTTGATAGGCGTATTTGAAAAAGAAGGTTCTTCTGTTAATAACTTCTATATTAATGTAGATGCTTATCCTGCAACTGCTGGTTATGTTGTTGGTGCAGGTACTTTCCCGAAAGGTACAAGACATTCTATAACAGCTGCCCCTATTGATGGTTATCATTTTGTTCATTGGAAAAACAGTAAAGGTATTCTAGTTTCTACTAATCTTCAATATGATCTTATTGTTGATTCAGATGAAACTTATACTGCATATTTTGAACTTAATACTCCTCAAACATATAAAGTTACTGTAAATACTACTCCATTTGATAAAGGTACAGCTAGTGGAGCTGGAGTTTATCAAGTTGGTCAAATTGCTACTATAGTTCCTTCTCCTGCTCAAGGCTGGAAAGTTGGAACTGTTTCTGCGTCTGACGGTAATATTACAGATAATGGTGATGGTACATGGAGTGTTGTAGTTAATCAAGATGTTACTATTACGGTTACTTTTGTTGAATCTATTAGATATTTCACGTTTAGCGTTATAGCTAATGCAAATGGTTTAGTTAGATATAAAGATATTCAAGGCCTTTGGTCTAATTGGGCTGCTAAACATGAAGTAACTGCTCCTGAAAAAACAATTGTTACTATTGAAGGTAAAGCTGATAGCGGATATGAGTTTGAAAATTGGATTTCTCCTACAGGTGCTACTCTTCCAAACAATGAGAATAACATTATTGTAGAAGAAGGTCTTAATCGTAAAACATATACTGCTTATTTTAAAGAAGCTCATACTCCTCCTACTGAGTTTAATTTTAGTTTACGTTGTGGATTAGGTGGTCAAGTTCGTTATAAAACTTCTGATGGCTCTTGGTCTTCATGGAGTACAAATATTGATGGACTAGAATTTGCTGCCGGTACTTTAGTTTATTTTGAAGCTCAACCTGAATCTGGTTATCAATTTGATAAATGGGATGTTAATGGTGATGAAGTTCTTGAAATATCTAGTTCTATTGAAATTAATCAAGTTACTAGAATTGAAGGATACTTCTCTAAAATTCCAATAACAAATCATAATGTTACTATTACAGCAAATGCTAATGGTAAATGTAAATATAAAGTTGGTAGTGGATCTTATTCAGAAGCTAAAGCGTCACATTCCGTTAGTATTGCTGATGGAGATGTATTAGAGGTATTAGCTGTTCCTGATAATGGATTTGCTTTTTCTAAATGGACTATTGACGGTTCTGAATCTACTGATAATCCATATTCACAATCAGTTCATGATGATTTAAGTTTATCATGTACATTTGCTGAAATCCCACCAGAAGAAGTTACTATTACAGTACAAACTGATGGCACAAATGAAGCTCGCTATCGTATAGGAGATGGTTCTTGGTCTAATTGGTCTAGTTCTGAACAATCCTTTAATGTTAATGTTGGTTCAATTTACTCTATTGAAGCACAAGTTAAAGGTAATTATATGTTTAAAGAGTGGACTACAGGTAATGAGAAAACATCAAGCAATCCTGCAAACTTCACAGCTAAATCGGGTGTAAATGCGATACACATTGCATCATTTGAAGCGATAGTAATGAGAACACTCACAATTGTTGCTGGAACAGGTGGAAAGTGTAGAGCTAGATTAAATAACTCTTGGAGCGAATATTATAGTGGTTCTCATACATTCACAGATATTGTTGATGGAACTAAAGTTACAATTGAAGCATTAGCAGATAATGGTTATCATTTCTCTAAATGGACTGATTCTGGCGCACCTTCTTCTGTTACAAGAGAAGTTATTGTTGATAGCAATAAAATTATAACTGCTCAATTTGAAGTTGATGCCCCTGATGAATTCCAAGTTACATATGAAGCTATTCCTAATGGAAGTGCTACAATGAATGGAGCTGGAACTTATGCTGATGGTGAGACTTGTAAAATTAAAGTTAATGTAAGTGCTGGTTATACTCTTGGAGATGTTCTTGTTGATGGAATTAAAGTTCCATTAAATGATCAAAATGAGTATAGTTTTGTTGTTGAAAAGAATATTAAAGTTACTATAAACTGCAATCTTATTCCTAAACCTGATAAATTTACACTAACTGTTAGAACTGATACTAATGATATTACGCAAGGTGGTGTAGGAATCGGAAGTGCTAAGAATTTAGTTACTGATTCTGGAGAATTTGTTGATGGTACTACTGCAACGATTCATGCTACAGCGGCAGAAGGTTATAGCTTTGGTGGTTGGTGGAAAGATGGAGTTAAGGTTTCAGATGATGTAAACTTTAGTGTTACTGTTGATGCAACTAAGACTTATATTGCTAAATTTACTCGAGATCCTTATTTAAATTTAGATAAGACTTCTCTTGAGTTTGAAGCTACTGGTGGAACTCAGACAGTTAATGTTACTTCTAACGTCGAATGGACGGTTTCATAATTAGGGGGGGGTACTGAGATGGCTATTGCTTCTTGGCTTACCCCTGCTTCTAAGAGTGGCACGGGTAATAAAACTGTTGGTTTAACTGCAAGTAAGAATCCTGGTGCTAGCAGAACAACAATTGTTACTGTTACTGTCAGTGGTATTACTAAAACTATAAACTGTACTCAAACGGAGCAAGATAAGTTTACTTTAAAAGTTTCTTCTACTACTCTTAATAGTTCTGGAACTGCAATAACAAATATTGGAGAATGTTCTATTGGCTCTGCTTCAAATGCAGGTGTTGCTACAGGAACTTATTATCGTGATACTTCGCAGAAAATTACTGCGAAAGCTGCTCCTACAGGATATAGTTTTATAGGTTGGTATGAAGGTTCTAATTTGATTTCTTCTAGTCTTCAAGTTTCTATTACAATGTCTGCTAATAGAACACTTGTTGCTAAATATCAAATTAAGAGCTATGTTGTAAATGCAGTATCTGATGATACAACTAAGGGAATTGTAAGTCCTGCTGGTCAAACTGTAGAACATGGTAAGAATGCTACTGTAACTGCTTCAAGGAAAACTGGATATAAATTTGATGGTTGGTATAATGGAACTACTAAGGTTACAAGTGCTAATCCTTATACATTTGCTCCTACAGCAAATATCACTTTAACTGCTAAGTGGGCTATTAATACTGTATCCGATACAGTAAAGATTAGTCCTTCTGGTGGTGGTACTGTTAGCCCTAATCCTATTACTGGGCAAGAGAATACTGTAATTAGTATTACGGCAACTCCTGCTACAGGTTATAGTTTTAAACATTGGAGATATAATGATTCTAGTGCTTCTGGGGGATATTCAGAAAGTACTACTAATCCTCTGAAGGTTACTATAACAGGTAAAAGAGATATTACTGCTGTATTTGAACTTAAATCTTATACAGTTACTTGGAATGCTAATGGTGGTACAGTAAGTCCTGCATCTGTTTCTAAAATTCATGGATCTACTTTAGGTACATTACCTACTCCGACTAGGGCAGCTACAGCAGAATATTCTTATACATTTGCAGGTTGGTTTACAGCGGCTAGTGGTGGTACTCAAATATCAACAACTACTACTGTAACTGGAAATGTTACTTATTATGCTCATTGGACAGCTACTAAACGTTCTTATACAGCTACGTTTAATGGTAATGGCGGAAATGCTCCTAGTCCTTCCACTATTACTAAAGAATATAATGCTGCTTTAGGTACACTTCCAACTTGCTCTAGAACAGGATATACATTCCTTGGTTGGTACACAGCTTCTAGTGGCGGAACTAAAATTTCTACTACAACTGTTGTAACTAAAGATATTACGTATTATGCTCAATGGTCAATTAATAGTTATACTTTAACATTTAATCCTAATGGTGGTACTGTAACTCCAACGTCTAAAGATCTTGAATATAATTCAGCTTATGGTACGTTGCCTACACCTACTAGGGCTTCTGATGCACAATATACTTATACATTCGCCGGATGGTACACTGCTGCAACAGGAGGAACTCAAGTAACTGCTACTACTAAGATGGCAGCTAAAGATACAACTGTTTATGCTCATTGGACATCCAATACTCGAAGTTATACTGTAAGTTATAAAACAACTTATGGAACTTTGAATAGAACTAGTCAAAGTGTTGTATACAATTCTAAAGGATCTTGTACTTTGACTATGCCTAATAACACAGCTGAATTTACTTATACGTTTGTTGGATGGTATACTGCGGCTAATGGCGGTGGAACTAAAGTTGGTTCCGAATTAACTTTAGAAACTCCTGCAATTACAGGAACTGTTACTTATTATGCTTATGTTACTAGAAGTACTAAATCTTACACTCATACTTTCAATGCAAATGGAGGTGGAACTGTAAGTCCTTCAACTATAACAAAAGCTTACAATACAGCTCTTGGTACATTGCCTACTGTTAGTCGTACAGGATATACATTTGTTGGATGGTTTGATACATCTGCTGCAAGTGGTGGTACTCAAGCTACAACAACCACTAAAGTTACTGGAACTAAAACTTGGTATGCTAGATGGTCTATCAATAGTTATACGTTTACATTTGATAAGAATGGTGGTAATACTCCTTCTGCTACAACTATAACTAAAGAATATAATACCGCTATTGAAACATTGCCTACTTGTACTAGAAGTGCAGATAATACTTATACGTATGCTTTTGCCGGTTGGTTTGATACTTCCGCATCTAGTGGAGGAACTAAATTAACTACTACTACTAAGGTAACATCTAATAAGACTTGGTATGCTAGATGGACTTCAACTTATAAAAATTATACTGTTACATGGGATGGAAATGGTGGTACTCCTAGTAAGTCTTCTAGCTCATTCCATTATAATGATGCTTTAGGTACATTACCTACGGCAACTAGAACAGGTTATACGTTTAAAGGTTGGTCTACGTCTAAGACCGGTACAGTAAATGTTAGTACAACGACTAAAGTAACAGCTAATGTTACATATTATGCTGTTTGGACAATTAATTCTTATACTTGGACATTTGATGCAAATGGAGGTACAGGTGATACAACTAAGACATTAAATTATAATGCTACACTTAGTACATTACCTACGGCAAGTAGAGCTTCTACCGCGGCTAATAACTATACATTTGCAGGTTGGTTCGATACTGATGCTTCAACAGGTGGTACTCAGTTGACTACTTCAACAAAATGTACTGGTAATAAGACTTGGTATGCTAGATGGACTATATCTACTAGACAGTATAAATTGACAGTTACTGCTGGTACAGGAGGTACAGTTAGTGGTGGAGGTACTTATGCTTACAACACTAAAGTTACAATAAAAGCTACAGCTAATTCTGGTTATCATTTCGTTAAATGGGGCGATGGTAATACAAATGCTACAAGAGAAGTTACTGTAACTAGTGATGCAACATATACTGCAACATTTGCTCAAGATCCGTATTTGAATCTTGATAAAACAAGTCTTGAATTTGAGGCATCAGGAGGTACTCAAACTGTTAATGTAACTTCTAATGTTTCTTGGACTGTTTCTTAAACTATTAAAATTTCCGCAACGCTCTGCAAACCCCAGTAGAGAAGGTGATGTGGAAGCGTGCGGAACTCAAAATCTATTTATAAATAATTAAATTGTCATTATTATGATTTCAAATTCTTCTTTAGATGAAAGAGCCACTGCGGTGGAAATTGGTGGTTTAGTTGATGGAGTTGGTGCTCCAGTTATGCGTGCTGCTTATGCATTAAAAGCAAAACCGAGCTGGATTACGTTATCTTCTGTTGAAGGCACAGGTAATTCGCAAGTTGATGTTACGGCTCCTGTCTATAAAGGACGTAAAGGTCGTTCAGGATCTATTACTGTAGTAGTTGAAGATTTAACGGAAGAGGTTGCAATACAACAGTCAGGTTCTAGTATTTGGGATGTTACCACTCAATCTTTAGCTTTCGTTAAAACAGGTGAAGCTAAGAAGTTTACAGGTAATTCTAACTTGGCTTCTATTACGTTTGCTGTTGATTCAGATGCTTCAGCTTGGTTGACTGCTGGTAAATTAGTAGTTGCTACTAAGCAATATAATTCAGGTGCACCTATCGAAGGTGACCCTGGAGCAAATGATGTTTATTCTTTTGAGATTACGTTTACTGCTGCTGCTAACCCGACAGTTAAGACTCGTACCGGACATATTACTGTTAATGGTCAGAAATATACTGTTAATCAAGCTGCTGGTGATGCTACTTTGTCTGTATCTCCGGCTTCTTTGACTTTTGCTTCTGCTGGTGAAACGAAACAGATTACGATTACTACCAATACCGCTTGGACGATTTCATAATCTAACTTTCATTTGAATATTGTGGGTCTAGTGGGTACTAAGGTATCTACTAGACCTTTTCTTGTATAAACTAGTTAATCATTAAATATAATTATTATGGCTAAACCTAATTGGGTTTCCATTAGTCCTACTAGTGTAAATAATGATGGTAGTTTTGATGTAACTGCTGAAGACAATTATCTTAATCCTGCTCGTGAAGGAATTATTACTGTTGCAGGGGGGTATTAATAAAACTATTGATGTAAATCAAAAATCAAATAGACTTACATTACAAAGAGTACGTCAAGCAGGTCAAAGTTATCCTCCTGCAAAAATAGAGACACATGATGGTAAGGTGTATGATATTACGTCTTCTAGTCAATATTCAGCTGAAATAAATGTTGATATTGGACCTACACTTATGATGGTTTATCCTGGTATAGGTACTGGTAGCACTAATTTTATATTTCAATTTAATATAGATATAGATGAAATTGCTTTAGGTATGAGTGATATGAGTGATAAATCTCCATACATTAATGGTAGAATAAATGCTAGTGATCCAACACAAGTTATGTTAATTTTAGGAAATGGTTATCCAGAGATTTCTAATGCAAAATTAATTATCACTGTAAAAGCTAATGATCAAACTATGAATATTTATTATACAAATAAAGTAGATGCTTGATGGAAGATACATTATTATTACAACTAATTCAATCTATCAGTATTGTTTATATTGCTATAGTATGTTTAACAACGTATGGCATTATTCAGACAATATCTAATATAACTAAGTACAAAGTTTCTCGAAAAGCTAAAAGTATTATAAGTTTAATTGTAGGTATTCTTACAGCTATTCTTTATATATGTAAATTTGATTCTTCTCTTGAAACTGTATTACTCTCTTTTCTTATTTCTACGTTTGGATACGATTTGATTCTTAAACCTATATTTAAACGTATTACTCAGCGTTTTGCTGATTCTAAAAGCGTATAATCGCGGACCAATGAAGTACTATTACTAATCGGTTTAGTGCTTCTTTTTGTCGTATAAGGGAAAATCATTGCTCGCTTATATCATCTACTAAACGTTCTATTAATGATTTAAATTTCCTAGTATGACACCTGTGACTTATACTAATTTGAATAAACTCTTGTTAATTAGAGATATTCAGGATATTGCTAAAACTTATATCAATGATGATAGAAGTTATCGTTGGATTCGGAAGAATAAAATTGCTGATGTTTATCATATAGGTTATGTTACTTTTATGAATTACATTAGTGTTCCCTCCATTAATGCGAAAATTGATGAAGCAATTGCTAAAAGAGAATCCTTGAATACAAAATTCAAGTATTGATATTAATGTTCATGTTATAAGTCTAATTCTTATCATTGCTGATTATAGTAATATATTTGTTGTGCATCTCAATGTCGAGATGTATTAAAACAAATAATTATTATGACTAACGAAAATGAAACTGGGGTTAAAGTCCCTAAGGGACAAATTAACTACAACACTGTTGCAGGTTCTCTAGGTCTTGCTGCTTTTGCAGGATTGGGTTTGAAAAATTGGTTTGGTGGAGCTTGTGGTAATAATCAAGTTGCTGGTACTGCTTTCACTGAAAGTCAATTTGTTTCTAGTTTAATGTCTGAATTAGCTAAAGAGAAGTCAGAAAGATATGCTGATTCTATTGGAATCAATACTTTCAAAGAAGCTTTGGCTTTAGTTAAAGAAGAACGTGAGACTAGACAAGCTAATGACAGAATTACTTTCGAAACTCTTGCTCGTTTGGATAAAGAGTCTGCTCTTAACAAACAAGATATTGAGTGTTTCAAGAAAGAAGTTGCTCGTGAGTTCTTAGATGTTAGAGGTGATTTGAAATCTGCTATCGCTCTTGAAGCTGAACGTCGTAAAGCTGCTGATGATCAAATTTTTGATTATGGTCAGTGTAACTATGTTCGTTATATCAAGAAGATTGATGCAACTCAAATTTGTCCAGTTGTTGAAATAGCTGCTCGTGCTGCTGGTCCTGCTGTACCAGATCCGAATGCTACAACTTCTGCCACTAACGCTTAATCTTAGAGCAATATGAATAATTCAGAACTTGTTGCAGTAGCTGTACGTAAATGGCTAACTCCTATAGTTAAAACTATTGGCGGTGGAATTAAGATTCCTGTTACTTCAGGTATTGGTAAATTTATGAGTAGTTTCTTTGGTTTAGATCTATCTACTTATAATGTTCTTAATGAATTAGATTTTATTATTGAGCCTACACTTGATTATATTATTAAGCCTCAATTGGCTAAGTTATCTAAGTTCATTCCAGATGAACAGATACCTAAAGTAGTTAATAGTTATCTTGATTCAGCTATAACTAAAGCTACTGCAAAAGGTTCTGTAAATATCTTTGGTTTTGAATTTGAAGCTACGGCTTTTCAGAACCTTAAACGTGAAATTGATAACTCTCTTAAAAATAATGTAAGTCATGATGAAAGACCCGCATGAGCATACTGAAATGCTTCACGAAAACGAAGATGTAAGAAAGAGGGATTGTCGAAAATATAAAGAACTTTACGGTAAACATTTTACTAAAGACTTATGTGAATGGGCTGTTTCTAAAATGGAAAATCGTAATGGTACTCATCATTATTATACTTTAGAGGAGGTTAAAGAGATTTGGCATAAGTATAATATGAATGATATTCACAATGCTAACTGGCATGATGTTACCTATGTAATGAATATGGCATATGCTGACTTTTATGGTCGCTTATTTACTGAGCATCATGAATGCGCTATTTATGCTTATCTATTCATTACTGATCCTGATGGATATGAAGGTATAGCATTCCAAAGATGGCTTGCTGATATTAAGGGTAAAGACGAAGATATTCCTTGGAAGAAGTTCATACAATAGCATTTAGTCACAGATGTTATTTATATTAAGGCAATTTTAATTATTCCTGATCCGACTGCTAGTTCCGCTAGTAGTCGGATTTTTTTGTTTATAGCAACTTTCTAAATACACGAATATGAATTATAAAACAAATTGTGTAATGAGTGGTATTTTTATTGCTATATTAAACTTGATTGGTGTTATCGTTTCATCTATAGGTGTTGTCTTCGTTAAAGAATGGATTGCTAAAAAACGTCGTAAGATTACAACTGATATTCTAGCATCTAAAGCTGAATGTTGGATGCAATTAGATAAAATAGCTTCTAATGTTAGAAATGCTCTAAATGCTAAAGGTGTTTATGTAGCATACTTTCATAATGGTGGTAAATTTTGTAATGGTATTAACATGGATAAATTTACTGTTATTGCAGAAGATTATGATATTAGTATAACAAATCCTTATAAGGTTCGTTATAGTAATGTGCTTACTTCTATAATGCCTTATACAATTCTACGCTTATATAGAGATAGTAAGTATGTGTTTCGTATGAGTAATCTTACTAAATATCATTCTAGTATGTATGTTGGAGATCTTAGATCACGTGGATGTAATACTGCTGTAAGTATTCTTATTCGTGATTTAAAATCTGATATGCCTATTGGATTTCTCAGTGTTGAGTTTGAAGAAGACTTTGAACCTAGTACTGATATGATGCAAATATTTTGGAAAAATCACAATCGTATTTCTCGCAATATGACTATGGTTATAGATGCGACAGAAGACACTCATAAAAACTAATATACCATGACAGTTATTTACGCAAGAACTAGTTTACCGCCTAGGTGTGGTAGGGGTTCAAAAAATCTAAAGAACGTTATCCGAGTTACTAATAAATATGTTAATTGTGGTCCTTGGCATGGCGTTGTTTCCGTTAAGAATCGTCCTATTATAAAAGGTTCTAGACCAGATATTCCTATACTTGAACTTTCAACTAATCATATGAAATTCATCCCTCGTGGTGAAACTAAAGAGTTAGGTATTTCAACTAATAAAACTTGGCGAATTGTTTAATGTATTATTATGGCAACACTTAATCAACTAGGAAGTAAAATTTCTAATATATTAGGTAAGCCGGGTGATCATAGCATTCAAGAAAGAGCAAAGAGTGCATGTAAGTCGCTCTTTGCTACTTTTATTCGTCAAAGTATTGAACGTAATGGTGTAGATGAGGTTCTTAAAGTTAGCTTTAATGTGCCTTTAATCTGTATTCCGCTTACTGATTTAGAAAATACCTATGCCGGAATTGGTGCTAAAGATATGATTCTTACTACTGAGCATCGAGTTCCAACGCCTTTACGTATGCCTAATGATGCACCATTTCTTCATGTATATACACAGCATGATGATGGTAGTTTTATTACATATAAATACGCTAGTAATAGCATAGTTCCTCTCTTGACCACAGTCTATTCCCCTACTGGGGTTTGGGGAGTTTATCAAGTCGTTAATGGTAAACTTAAAATTATCATCAAAAATACTCTCAAAAACTTTGAGATTGATGCTAAAAATTATAAGTTTGTAACGATTGTGTTTGTAGCTGAAAATCCTGAAGATGTTATTACTATGTATATGGAAGATGATGGTCAAGATATTGAACTTCCACTTCCAGCAGATATGATAGAAAGAATAACATATGAGGTTCTAAGAACTGAATTTGGTATTAAGCCTACAGAACATGAAGTTAAGATTATTAGTGATAGTACTTATGCTCCTAATGATCCTAATGGAACTCAACGTTTAATTCATAATAAAGTAGAATAAACTATATGGAATCTATACACTATTACCACGATTATCAAGAGTATTGCTATAATACTATTGAGAAACTTAGTAAAGATTTGCATAATACTTATGTTAGACGTAATAATCTAGCTAATATTTGTTATGCTAATCTGAATCTACTTGAATCTAACAAGATAACTAAAGAGTTACTTGATAATATGATTCTAGGTAAGAAAGTAAAAGGAGTTAAACTTCTGAGAAAGCTTGATTGGAGTAACGAAGCTAAAGCAGTATCTCTTCGTATTACTTATAACCGATTCGCTTATCTTTGTACAGTTCGTATTCCTAAATTACTTGCTATTATTAGATATTATGATTGGATGTGTCGTATTCCTCATAGTATTTTTAATCAGATTCAACGAAGTCTTAATAAGAGTCTTATAGAAACTCTGATACGTGGTGGTAGTGTTTCACTTGGTACATATCTTGGTACTTATCAAGTACAACGTGCTGTTGCTAGAGAATCTGTTGATTGGGCTGCATCTTTTCGTCTTAGAGATGAAATGATTGCTGCTGGTATTGAAGTTCAGAGCTTTCTTAATCCTTATGGTAAGAATTGGAAAGTTAAATCTGATAATCCTTATTATTGGTTCTGTAAATGGATTCGTCATAGAATGGGTGTAGATGTTGTACCTAATCAAATATTTTATAAATATCATCCTACTCATTGTCATATTAATATTAATACTGATAGTAAGATTACTAAATATAAGACAATAGAGGAAGTTATTAAAGCTGATAATCTTGCATTTGACGCTAAACTTAAATATATTCGACAGCATGATCCTACTATTATGGATAGGTATCCTCATGCTAAGAGTAAACGTGAACGTACTAAAAACAATGAAGTAGATGAATACATTAGACCAAAATCTGATTAGCTCTAGTGTTGTTATTCATAGGATTATTGAAGATTATGATGTTCATTCTATGGATTTCATTACTCGTATTCCTACTTGGATATGTGAAGCTCTTGCTGATTTAAATATTCAGCAACATTATATTAACATAGGAGAAACTATTGATTTTGATGATTATCGTTGTGAACTTCCTAAAGGTTGTAAAAATGTTCGTTTAGTTACTATTGGTGGAAAACGTGCTGATTTTACTACTAATCCTGCTCCATTTGAGCATGATAGTGGAAACTATATACCACTTGCCGTTTCATTCCCGATAGGCTGGAATCTAACAGAAAACGTTGTTTTTGACTTCATACGAGCTACTAGAGAGAGTTTATACACTTACTCGATTAACGGATCGTATTTGCATCTAAATGTCAGAAAAGGCACGTTAGGGCTGTTATACCACGGGTTGCCAATGACACTAGACGAAATACTTAAAATCAATGTTCCTCTTATACCTAATAATGATGTTCTTATTGATGCTTTAAAGAACTTCGTTATGATACGTATTCTTCAACGTAATTACCGCCATCCAGTTATGAATCTAAAAGAAAGTAATCCTTACACTAATCCGGCATTAGCATACGATAATGCTAAAATAAAAGTTCGAAATGCTTGCAATAGGCTTACTAAAGATAAACGAGATGATTGCAGTAAATCTATGTTGAACTTCTTCTTAAACATGAAAAACCGTTATGTGAATTAATTATGAATATAAATGATGGTTTATATCCTAATGCTAATCCCGGTGCAGTCAGAAATGGTGTTAAGTCATTTGCATTAAATATAATGTATAATGATGATGGTAATACTCTGATTAACGAGAATGGTTTTGAGGTTTATAAAAAAGATTTAGACGTCTACGGAACTTTAGTTGGTAAAATTGAAGTTCCGTTAGGCGTCATTTTGTTTTTTAAAGGTATTCCTGATAAAATAGTTTATATATATCAAACAACTAAAGATAAAGATGATATTAAAACTATTGTATTTCAAGGTAACTTTAATTTTACTATAGATCATCCTATTAGTGGTACATTCACATATATTGATGAAACTAATTTATTTATAACATTTACTGAAGGTGTATCTAGTGATAATGAAACTCGTATTCTATATATTACTGAAGCTCAAAGTAAATATAAAGGATATATTGAAAATCCTATTATTGAAGATAATGTTACTACAATTACATTTAAAGAAGGTTTTGAATATATTCTTAATCTCATTCCTGATATAGTGTTTCCCACATTAGATATTAATATTATTGCTGGAGGTCTTAAAGCTGGAGGTTATCAATTCGCAACATCTATTAAATTACATGATGGAACATATAGTGATTATTCTCTATTATCTCCTGTATATTATGCCGCTCCTGATTATGGTGAGAACATTGCTATAGGTGATGTAACTAAAAAGGGATTTAGATTTAAATTTAGTAAAGCAGGTACTTACAAATTAGCTATAGTATATAAAAGTCCTACTACAGAAGAATGTTATGAAACTTTTGAAATTAATATTCCATCTGTTAATAGTACTTTTGATTTTACTACTATATCTAAGATGAAATCTATTTCTATAGATAATATAATTATAAGTAATACCGCTTATACTAAAGATGAAGCTCAAACATCTTTTGATGGTTATCTTCTTAGAGGTAATGTTGTTACTCCTGAATATAAAGATATTACTGATTTCTTCACAAGTATTGATGGTGAACTTCTTCTTCAAAAAATTAAAATTGATTTTGTTAAGTTTGCTGAATTTAGTGGTGTAAAAGATTTTGTTAATACTTCTATTACTCCTCATAGTGGAAGTGGTAAAGTTGGAGATTTCTTTAAATCTAAAGATATATCTAATAGTGGTTCTTTTAAGGAAGATGAAGTTTATTATTTCTTTATTACTTTTATTGATCATAAAGGTAAATATATAAATAGTTTTCCTATTAAAAATTCTCGTGGAACTTATGCTCATATAATCAATGCTTCTAAAACTAAAACTCTTGATTTGTATGGAGCTAAAGTTAATATGAATACTTTTGTTTCAGCTTTTAATACTAATATTAATATTACTAAATTTAAAAATAGTATTAAGAGTTATACTATTTATTATGCTAAATCTACACCTGAGATTTCAAACTGGATTTCTCAATGTCTTACTATTCGTGATATAGGAACTAATGATGTAATTGGAGATAATTATGAAGACCCTTTTAGATCCGCAAGTCGTTTTAGGTTATATCCTATTGAATATCTTGTTACTAATACTGTGTTACCTTCATTCTATATTAAAGGTCTTAGGTATAATAAAGAAGCTAAAATATGCCTTAATAATTATGAAGGTGGTTCTGGTACTGAATGGGGAAATGATGCCATTCATAAAGCATGGAATGCAGGAGATAGAGCTAGATTAAATTCTCTTATTCAAGAAAATCTTCTTAACGGTAAGAATCTTAATACTCCTGATAAATCAATTAACGCTGGTGAATATTTAGGTGCTTTTGATAGGCTTAGTAAATATACTAAGAAGACTGATATGCCTAAGACTAGTAAAGATTTTAATATGTTTACTGATTGGGGAAATCATATCAAAGGCCCTTGGGAATCTGGAGATCTTGTTCATTCTATTCTTGATACAGAAACTACAGATATTGCAAATAATGCTCCATATCCTACGATTCTTAATGCAGACTTTTATCCTGTAAATAATAGTGCTATATCTAATGCTGGATGTGATAGTAGTTTCAAATTAATTAATGGTTCTACTATGCTTCAAGAAAATATCTTTGGATTAGCTAAAGAAGGTACTGACAGTGAAGGTGGAACTAGTTTACCTAATGAGTCTCTTACGGATATTGTTTATAAACAAGCTGATGAAGAAATTGATGGTGTTAAACGAGATGTAAGAACTCAAACTAGGGTTATTTCTGTTATAACTAAGGATGATGATTCTGATAGTTATAGGCAAGAATTAACTACTATTAAAGAGAAACTTATATACGCCAATGGTTATAATAATGCTGAATATTTAAAACAAAATTCAGAAGGCACTTGGGAAGTTATAACAAATGAAAAAGAAGCTACTATAGTTTTAAGTAGTGAAATTACTGTTAAGACTCTTACGGCTGAAGAATATAATTCTATTATTATTGAAGTATCTAATAAAGATGATTCTAATTGGATTCTTCTTTATAATGAGAATAAAAAATATTATAACTTTGATACGTTTACTATATTTAATAGAGGTATCGTAGATTTAAATCGTTATTATGACGTTAATACAATTCCTGTACCTGATTTATTTAATTTATCTTTAGTTGCCGCATCTAGTATATATCCTATAGAGAATACTGATGAAATTATTCTTATTGGTGATACATTTCCAGCCTGTGTTACTCAACGTTGCACTTGCCCTTCAAATAAATTCAATAATGTTGGAGATGCTACTCATCATAATAATAATATCTATCATATTCATCGTATGATTATTACTTATTATATTAAAAGTAGAATGAATTTTCTTGCACTTCATAGTGGTAAAAATGTAAATAGTTCTATTATTAAATATAAAGGTACTACGGCTAATAATAATTTTTCTGGTAAAGCTAATAAATTTAATATCAATACTATTATCAATAAATTCACAAGTGGTCTTAGTGAGGAATATGCACCTCATACTATGGATATATATCCGACTACTTTTGATTATGATTCTATTATTGATTTAGGTTATAGAGATTATGTTATTGATAACTTTTGGCATACCGAAGATGGAAGTGCTTATGATGTTGAAATGAATTGGAAAGGTTTCAATGATATTACTCAATTTAAATCTACTGATAATCTAAAAGATACATTTGCTGCTAGAATTATTCGTTCTAATGTTAATAATATGGAATCGAATGATATTGGTTGGCGTAAATTTAAAGCTGATTCTTATAAAGATATTCCTATTACTAAAGGCTCTATTGTAAATCTTTTATCAGATGCTAAATCTCTTTATATTCAAATGGAACATACTCTATTTGTAACATCTGTTAAAGATAGTCTTAATCAAGAAGAAGATGGGACTTATATTGGTACTAGCGATATTTTTGAAAGAACTCCTATCGAAATTATCTTTAATAATACCGGTAAGATCGGATGTAATAATAAGTTTTCTTCTATTATTACTCGATATGGTTATTTCGTTTGTGATAACTTTACAGGTACTATATATCATGTTAAAGGTGAATCAGATGTATCTGATATTTCATCTATAGGTCTTCAAGGTTGGTTTAAAGAATATATTAAAGAAAATGCTATTAATCCTTTAAATACTAATGGTAATTTCTTTATATTCGATGATTATAATAGTCGTATCATATTTATTTCTAATAATCCAGATAATACTTATACGATTTCATATAATCTTAAGACTAATCTTTGGATTAGTTTTCATTCTTATAATCCTATTATTACTTGGTCGAATCGTTTAGGTACATTTGTTGTTGATACAAATAATACTAAGATTTATAAGATTAATGCTCCTAATAAGTGTATATATTTTGATAATAAGATAATGCCATCTATTGCTCAATTTATATATAATGAAGAGCCTCTTGTTAGTAAGTTATTTAATCATATTGAATGGAATAGCGCACTTGTTCATAATTGGAATCATCTTACTGCTGATAAGATTAAATTCTTATATGATAAGACTATTGATTATTTAATGATTAATACTGATACTCAAAGTACTGGTATTCTTCCAATGATTCTAGATGAAACTTGGTATGATGACCATACTCTTAAATATAAAGCTGGACACTATTTATGGAATCTCATAGAAGACCATATAGACAACGATAGAGCATTCCAAATTCTCAATCCATCTAATATACCTTTTGAAATAGATAGGCTTTTAGGAATGAAATATGAGCCTAAAGCATGGTATGAATATAGTAAGATTCAGAATCAATTCGGATATATTACAATGGTGTACTTAAATCGTTTTATTGATACTACTACTAACGAAGATATTAATGAAACTGATGTCAATGCTATCATAGATAATCATTCAGATAATATTGATATTACTAGTAAAGATTCTAATATCAAACAAGCTGAACTTAGATTATATGATATTAACGTTGTTGTTACTAAGAATACTAGATTATGAACTTAGAGGAACTCTGTAGACCCCAGTAGGGAAAGAGCTTGTGGAAGCGAGAGGAACTCTGTTAATATACTAAGTATGCCTAAAAGTAAAACTAAAACTACTGATAAAGATAAAGAATATGTAAATAGACGTCTTGCTCTTGCTAGAAAGTTCTATGATTACATAAGTGCTTTTGAAGATGATTATGCAGAGAATAGAACTAAAAGATTAGTTCGTGAAAACAAGAACTCTTCTGATTTTATTATTCCTGATAGTGATTATCCTAATCATTTAGTTTCAAGAGCTTTGCAAGCAATGTTTGAAACTGAATATGATGCAGCTTTATTTAAAGCTAATGGAGATAGATATTATAATCCGGAAGATGATAGTATTTTGCTTACTAAAGATCAACATGGAAATTCTATTTCTCCAATGCGTATTAAAACAACTTCTTTGCATGACATAATTAGAGCTGCAAAGAAAGTTAAAGGTTCTAATATTGATAAAGCTCTTGCTTTAGCTTATACTGAATCTACATTTGGTGTTAATCCTCATTTATGGGGTTTTCTAGGTCGTAAAGGTGAAACTTCTAAAGAAAATGTAACTAAAGCGATGAATGAAAATCTTAAAGCATATAATGAAAGTGATACATATAATCCTGCGCAGTTATTAGGATTAGATCATATAGATCCTGATAATGTTACTAAAGTTAATACGTATTTATCTAAATTAGTTGGTAAAAACGCTAATGCTAAAGAGTTATTCGAATATGAAGATGATGGCTTTGGTGGTAGAAATATCAATTTAACTCGTAAAGGCGAAGAATACTTTGGTAAACGTCTTAATAATTGGTTAAGTGAAGGTAAACTTCCTAATGCTTTAGTAAATGGTATGATTAATGCTGAGAACTATGTTAAATCTTATGATCCTACTGTTCAAGCTTTAAAGTATTTTCAAAAGAATCCTGTTAAATATAATAGTTCTGTATATAAAGCCGAAGATGCTGGTCAAGATATTAGTAAAATGTCTGATGCTATGAAAAGTATTATTGGTCTTAGAAAACATAATCCTGAATTAGATATGTGGATAGAAAAAAATAAACGTTATGGTGGTACTATTAAATCTCTTAAAGGTAGACGTAGACGTTATGATCTAGGTGGAACTAGAGATAATGTTAATAGTGTTACTGGAAGTAGCTGGGGTGCAGGTAAAGGTATTCAAGGGGCTGAAACTAAAAGCGGTTTAGCTAAAGGTCTTGGTATAGGTTCTACTGTAGGTGCTGCTGCCGGAAGTATAGTTCCCGGAGTTGGAACTGCAATTGGTGGAGTAATTGGAGGTATTATCGGTGGAGTTTCAGGTTTGATTAGTGGTATCTTTAGTGGACGAAGAAAGAAACGTAAAGCTAGAGAAGCTGCTATTAGAGCAGATATTACTAAGAATTATGAGCTTGGTCAAGATGATATTCGTATTGATCAACAAGCTTTAAATGATATTACAATTAATACAAATCCTATAGATATTTATGGAGATAATCCTATACCTACAGGTAATACTCAAACTGTTAGTAATCAATATAATATGATTGGTGTCCCTACAAAAGAAAATTATGAATTTGCTTTTAGATGTGGAGGCAGACGTAAAAGATATGCTGATGGAGGTTCTATAAATCAAGTTGCGTCTAATGCCGCAATAGTTGAAGGACCTAGTCATGAGCAAGGAGGTGTTCCTTATGGAACAAATGCTGAAGTGGAAGGTGGTGAAGCAATACTCAATGGGAGTAATGCTGATTATATATTTAGTGATACTCTTAAGTTAGGGGATAGAACTTTTGCAGATATTGCTAAACCTCTTATGCTACATAAAGGTTATCTTGAAGATAAGTTAGCTAAAAGTTCTGTAATGCTAGGTGGTCTTTTACGACTTACAGATCGTAGTACTTATGCTATAGATCGTAACACTAATGCTCGTAATACTGAAAAGCAATCTGCTAGACACAATAAACTTCTTGCTGAAATTAATGGAGTTCAAGCTGAATTGAATAATCTTTATAATCAACAAGAAGCTATGAAAGCTGAATCTGGTGATGTTGCAGAACCTAAAACCGAATTTGCTCTTGGAGGTTCTATTTTTGCTTGTGGAGGTAAACGTAAATATCCTAATGGGGGTCTCGTTATTCCTCCTTTACAATCTACTACACCTATACCTCAATTTGCTGAAATGGATATTCAAACTGTATCTCCTATTACACCTACTGTAAACGCAGGAGCTATGAGTGGTGCTACAATGGGAGCTAATATAATTGCTAATTTTATGGCTCAAGATGCTATGAATAAACGTCAAGCTGTTGTATCCGGATTACCTTCTCACATTAAAGATGCTGTACTTAGTGAGGTTGGTATGAGATGTGGTGGAAAAGTTAAGAAAGCTGATGGGGGTTCTGTTCAAGTATCTCCTTTTAGTGATTTAAATATTCAAGTTGATAATCCAACTAAACAGATGATTAATCCTAATCCTTATCTTATGACTCCTATGATGCTTAGAAGATGTGGAGGTAAAACTAAACGTTATGATTTAGGTGGATTTATTTCAGATGAAAGTGGTAATCTAATAGGTGCTGCTGGTAATCTTATAGGTAGTCTTATGCAAGGTCGTAGTAAACGTAAACTTGCTAAGAGTATTTCTGATATGCCAATTCCTAAAAGAGAATATCTCGATAATGTAAATCTTGAATGGGATATAAATACTGATGCTGCTAGAAGAGAAGTTATTGATCAAATTTCTGCTATTGAAGATTTTGTTAAATCTAATTCATCTAGTGCTTCTGTAGCAAGACAAGCTATGCTTAGAGCTAGAAGTAAAGGTGCTAGTGCTTTGGGTAAACTAAAACAAGATGAGTTAATGCAAGAACTTAATATTAGAAATCAAGCTCGTCAAATGAATGCTGAAATTGCTGCTAAGAACAAACAGATTAAATACGAGAATGAAGTTGATGCTTTTGAGAAAGCTAATCTTGCTGTTTCTTTATTAGCTGAAGGCAATACAGGTATAAGAGATGCTCTTGTAGGTTTGACGAGTGATGTTCAGAAGATGCTTAATGATCATACTCTTCTTAATGATAAGCGTAATTCTAATATATTACATCTATTATCTAATGATAAATCTATAGGCTTCTTAAAGAATTTATCAGATAAACAAATATCAAGGCTCTTTGGCAAAGATGCTGTAGCTCTTAAAGGTAAAAGATGTGGTGGTAAAGTTAAGAAAAGATATGGTGGTAAAAGATGTGCTTAATTAACTGCTGTTATAACTCCGGATTAACGTCCGGAGTTTTGTTGTATATACAAATTTAATTCTTATGGCAATCATAAATAGTATTGAAAATATAGTTGTTAAGTCAGGTAAAGACTTTAAACGTAATGAAATGCAAGATATGTTTACTCCTCGTGCTAGAATGATGGATCAAAATCTTGCTGTTATGTCTTCTTTGCAAGAACGTGCTATTCGAAATGAAAATGCTTATAATGAAATGGCAATTAAGATGTCTGAATATAATGCAATTCAAGGTAAAGATGAAGAAGCTCTTGCAGGTAAAATAGATGAAACTCAAAGTATTATTAAAGAGAAAGTTGATGAAGATGGAGGTTGGTTCTTTGCAGATACTGCTGTTTCAGATGGCGCTCGTAGATTTTTAACTGATGAAGGAGTTAAAACTATTCTTAGCAATAAAGCTCAATTTGATGCTATGATGCAAGCTAATGAACAATCTGATGCACCTGAAGAATATAAAGCCGCAAATAGAGCTATGATTCTTGAAAGATTTAATGAAGCAGGAGGTAGTCTAGGAGGTAATGGTAAACAATCCATTAGTGCTTTTGGTACAGCTCTAGGTAAAGGTCATGATCGTTCAGTTTATCAAAAAGAGCTTCTTGAAATGATGAAAGCATGGAAAGCAGATAAAAGATCTGTATTTAATGCTCAATTTATTAATGATGTAACTGAATTGATGAATGGTGCTAATACAGATCCTAAAGTTCAAGCTATAGCTCAAAAAATTATTGCTGATAGAGGAGGTAATCTTTCGGGAGTTCTTACTCGTGATACTACAATTGAATCTGTAAGCGAAGATGAAATCCGTGAAGTATTTAGTGCAGTTCTTGCTAGTAAACCTGAATTTAGAACAGCTATGGCTAAAGAAGCTGAAATAAATAAATGGCTTAATAATAAACAAGGTGGCACTAATGATCAACTTGTTACTGATATGATTAAACAACAAGTTGCTACTGATCCTCGAATGCAACAAGTAATGTTGATGAACTCTAGTTTTGCTAATTTGACTTCTTCTCAAAAGCAAATTGCTATGAGTGACCCTCTAGTAATGCAACGATATTTAGAAGAAGGTACAATGCGCTCTATGCCGGGGTTAATGCAAAAAGAAGGTGAAACTGATGCAGATTATCAAGAACGAATGGGATTAGCTTATAATAATGCTTATACTCAAAATAGTATTAGTGCATTGTTGAATATGGCTAAAATAGGAGCTTATACAGCTATTGAAAGTAAGACTGATACTAAATGGTTCGACAATCTTTTACTTGATTCTCTTAAAGCTAAAAGAGAGCAACTAGAGAAGATTAAAGGACAAATGACAGAAGCTATTGGATTCACTAGAGCAAATCTTCCATCTAATACAATGATGTCTATAGTAGATGCAAATATTAAAACTGCAACTGATGCTTTAAATAATGCTAAAGCTACTATGGCTAAATATGCAAATGCTACTGATCCTACTAGTATAAATCTTTATCAACAAGCCGAGAAATCTGCTATTGATGCAGAAAATATTATTAAGCAAAATAATACTATGCTTAATTCTATTTATAGTCAATTTGACTTAACAAATGCGGATGATGTTAAAAGTATAAATGCTACAATAAATGATCTTCTTGATGTTAAAGGTTCTTTATCGGATGATGTAAATAAAAATAAAGCTAAAAATATAATTGCTAAAGCTGAAACTATATCTGATAAAATAGATGTTATAACTGATATTCTTTACGATAGTTATATAGAAAATGGTAATAACTTATTTATTGGATTTGATTTAGTTTCTTCTACAGCTAAAAGTGGTTATGGTAAAAATCCTAATGATCCTAAAGATGAAATTCGTAATATAGTTAGACAAAGATTTTTAACTACTGCTAAAAATAAAGGTTATGAATTACAAACAACACCTATTACTTTATTTACTCCTATAAGTAATAATAAGGCTGCATTTAGTGATGCTCTTGATGGTATAGGTAGACTTCTAATGGATAATGTTGGTATTTGGAATTTTGCTACTGCATCTCTAGGCGATGATCCTAAGAAAGCTAAATTTTTAGAAAAAGTTATAGGTATGCCTTTAAGTGCTAGTGAAGATTTTAAAGATATATTTAGTTCTCGTAAAAGTGGTTCAGGTAGTAATGCAGCTTATCAAATATCATCTAAGAATCTATCTATTGGCTCTGATGCTACTGGAAGACTATATCTTAAAGTTACTATTCCTGCACAAGGTGAAAACCAAGTACAAAAAGAAGCTATTCTTTATACTGACGATGATGGCGCAAATATGGCTCTTAAAGATGCTATGAGAAAAGGTGCGCAATGTTCTTACAATCAAGCTATGACTAATCCATATGACGCTTATCAAAGACAAACTGCTAATGAAATTATGGCATTCAGTGGAAATATTGAAGATCTTGGCGCTGATCTAGCTGTAATTACTGATCCTAATGTACGTGATTTAAATAGATTTAATACTATTAATAATCAACGTGTAGGAAATATTTCTCAAGCAATTGAAACTATTGTTGCAGATAAACGTATTCATGATACCGGAAATTATTATCCTATAACATCTGGTAGTTTTAAGTATAATATAACTAAAACTCAAACCGGTGTTTATAAAGTTAATGTTCAACAATATAATCCTTCTATTAACAGATATGTTGACGTTGAATATAATAAAGATAATCTTAATTTCGCTTTTGAAAATGATGATGCTTTACGCAGAAATCTTCCAGCATTAGTATATAAACTTAATCATGCTAATGAACTTAAAGATAATTTTGTTCCTACTCAGTATCTTACTCCTGAACAGAAAGCTGCGTATAATGTAAACTTTTGGTCTAATGATGTATTAATGTTAAACAGATAATATGCCAAACGATAAAACATATCAAACAATGCCTTTATTTGGTGAAGATGGTAGAGTTCATTATACAGATGAAACTAAATCTGCATTCGATCAAATTGGTTCTCAATCTCCTGATAATCGAATGAGTAATCGTGAATTTTTAAATCTTACTAAGCATCATAATGGAAATATAGGTATTACTCCTAGTAATTACCGTAATTATATTGAAAGTCGTGCGAGAAATCAATCTATATTTGATAGAATTGGTAATGCTCTTGCTCAAACCGTAGGAGAAATAATTGGAGGTACAATCGAAAGTGCAGGTTCTATACTTGCACTTCCTTCTAAATTATTCGGTAATGATGAAGCTTATACTCGCAATTTCTTAGAACAAATAGGTAATTCTATTAATGAAGGAACTAAAGAAATGTTTCCTATTTATATGACTGAACAAGCTCAATATGGTAGTTTGTTTAATCGTATGAAAGGAGGTGGTTATTGGGCTTCTATGGTACCTTCAATTTTAGGTAGTGCTGTAAGTATAATGTTACCAGCACGTGGAGCTTCTATGTTATTAGGTAAAGCCTTTAGACAAGCTGTAAATCTTGGAAGTAAATCTAAATATGCTAAAGATTTATTTAAGTTAGGTACAGAACTTCAAAAAGGTAAAGCTATAGCTAGAGCTAATAAATTAGCTGATGTTTATGGTTCTGCTGTTATAGGTCGTATTCTTGATTCTTCTCGTGAAGCTTATGGTGTTTATGAAGAAGAACGTCAATGGTTTCTCGATAATTATAAGAACTATACAGAATATGATGAGAATGGTAATCCTATTCTTAAAATGCGAGGACTTGAAGAAGTTCCTTTAACTAATGAAACTATAGAACGTTTAGCTGATCAATACGCAGATGCCGCTGCTTCAAGAGGTTATTGGAGATCAATGTCTAATATTGCTTATGATATTGTTGAATGGATGAATATAATAGGTACAGCTAAAACACTTAGCAATGCTACTAGAGCTAATATACGTAAAGCTATGGCAACTGGTGATAAATTTGCTATAGTTCGTACATTAAATGCTATACCTCAAAATGAACGTAATCAACTTCTTAAAAGTATTGGTGGATTTGCTGCTGGTTCATTAGCTGAAATGGCAGATGAAATGACTATGAGTATTGCTATGAAAGAAGGTGCTCATTCTGCACGTAAAGATTTTGGATTACTTTCTGATACTGATGCTTTAACTGATTTTGGTCAACGTGTTGGAAGTTATCTTAGTGATGCTGATATTTGGACAGAAGGTATAGGAGGTCTTCTTGGTGGAGCTGGAATGCAAGCTATAATGCCTTTTATTGAAACTAAGTTAAATAAAAAGGGTATTGAAAGAGATCAAATGTATGTTAAAGGTATTGAAACAGCAGTTGAATCTATGCGTTCAGGACTAGACGATATAGTTGAATCTTTAGCTAATGGAGATATAGTTGGTGCTAAACTTAAAGAACAAGAAGCTATTCTTAATCAAATTGCAGCTAATCAATTAGATGGTTCTCTTGAATTATATAAAGAGATGCTTAGAAATATGAGTACTTCTCTTAAAGAAATTCAAACTCTTAAAGATAAACGTGATAGAAACGAAAGTCTTACTGCTGAAGAACAAATAGCTCTTGATAAAGGAGAATCTCTTCTGGCTAATGCTGATTACTTTGAGCAAACTCTTAATAAAATAGAAGCCGTTGAAAGTATATATAAAGATCATTTTGATTCAATTGAAGGTTCTAATGACAAAAACGAATATGAATATCATAGACGTCTAGCTAATCTTGAAGCTCAAAAGAAACTTAATGAAATTGAAATATCTAATATTACGGCTAATCCTGAAGAGTATGCTAAGCGTGAAGCTGAATCTAAAGAATATCTTAATAACTATGTTGATAATAAGTATTCTAATGAAACAGAAAGAACTAACAAAAAGGCAGCTCTTAATGAATATGCTAGACAATCTGCTAATTTAGAATCTACTAAAGATGCTATTAGAATTTATGATGATATAATATCTAATCTTAAAACTAAAATTGATGAAATTGAAAAATCTATTGCTGATGCTTCTAAAGATGCAACACCAGAACAACTATTAAGTCTTAAAATTGCTCTTAAAGGTGCTAATAGTAAACTTGAAAATAATAACAAAATATTAAAGCAACTTCAAGCTACTAGAGATACATCGGTTAAAGCTATAGAAGAATTAGATATTAATTCTGATGATAAAGATGCAGCTAAACAAGCTAGAACTATGTTAGCTAATCTTATTAATCCTAAAGAAGCTAAAGAGTTCTTTGATAAACGTAATATAGCTATCAATGCTGAACTTGATTATTATCTTAATGGTGATGGCTATAATAATCTTAAAGATGAAATCAAGTTATATGAAGATGAAATCAAAGCTTCTAATAATAAAGATTTAATAAATGAACTTGATACTTATAAGTCATCTGAATCTTTACAAAAAGATGAAGCTAAATTCTCAAATACTGATGAACGTTTAGCTGCATATAAAGCTAAATTAGCTAGATTGAAAAAACAAGAAGCTGATAATAAAGCTGCAATTGATCGTCAAACAGCAGCCATTAATGCAGAAAAAGAACGTCAACTTAAACTAGATAAAGAGATTAATGATCTTAAAACAGATGATTCATCTGATAAACCTAAAATAGGTTCTGGAACATTTGGTAAATCATATACAGATTTTAAAGGTATTGATAGTTTATCTAAAGAAGCATCTGATGTTTATAACAGTATAATATCTGAATCTCAAGTATTAAATATTCCTATAAGTACTATTATAAATAATAGACTTAAAGCTAAAAATTTATCTTCTAAAGACGCAATGATTCTTAATGAAATTAAAGAGTTTAATGCTAATACTGAAAAAGCTTTAGAAAATTCTTTTGACACTATGACTATAACAGATCTTAGATGGATTGTTATTAGACTTGCTGCTAAATATTCTCTATTTGATAATATATTTATGGCACATAGATTCAAATGGAATGATGCTGTTACAGGACAAGAAATCGAATATATACCTAATAAAACTGGAGGTGATGTTAGTGCTGAACTTAATGATTATCTTCAACATTTAAGTCGTTATACAGCACAAGTTCTTAAAGCTAGTGGTAAACCTTTACCTTCATTCTTAGCTGATGAACATTTTGGTCTTGAAGAAACAACTAAATCTGATATTAATAAACTTACTAATAAAATCCTTCGAGAAGCTAAAACAATTCAAACCAAATTTGATTTAATCAATGATACTATAGAAGATAATCTTGGTCGTAAGAATCCTAAATATGCTCTCTATGTTTCTATAGGTGGAGTTGAATATAGAGTTCTTGATACTCCAAATCCACGTAAGGATGCTGGTATTAGACTTGAAGGATTTGAAGGTCAAATTAATCGTTATGTGCTTACTCCAGCTAACATGAGTAATCCTAATGATGATTATATTCTTATTGCAAAGCATACAGGAGATTCCTCTCGCGACCAGTCCTTGTCCCCTACCGGGGGCTACGAAGCTCAACAGAGTTCTACAGATGAAACTACTGTTCTTAAAACTGAAGTTACAGAAGATTCTTCTAAAGCTAATGGTATTACTACTGAATTTCAAAGTGATACTACTACTGAAAATCAAAATGATATACCAATCGAATTTGTTAAAGCCTCAAATCAGCCTGTTATAGACTTTAAAATTGAAGGAGTGAATCTAGAATCCATTAATGAATTTTTAGTGGCTCTATTGAGCCAAAATGAGGCAAATTCAGCCTTATTTGATTCAAATATGCTGAATACTTTGCTATTAGTTCCGAAGCTATTAAAACATACTAAAGGTAGCACTAAATATGATAGTGATACTTTTATTAAAAATCTAATGAATAAATATTTTACTGATAATAAACTTAATAAACAAGAAAAGTTAATTGTAGATGCTGCTATTAAATTATCTAATGCAGTATATATAAATATCGATGGTAATAATAATACAATTAGATTAAATGATGGTAGTTCAGCTAAAATAGCTGTTGATGCTTTAAATGAATTAAAAAGTCTTTATAGTAAAGATTCTGATTGGGAATTAGATATGAATTCAATTAATACTGCTCTTAATGCTTCTTTTGAATCAGATTTTATATCTAAAATGGCTCAGATTCTTACTAGTGATTCTAGTTTAAATTCAGATGCTATTGCTATAAGACTTGATGAAACTCTTCATAATAAATATGCTTTAATTTCTCAAGATTTAGGAGGTATCTTTATTGATAACTTTAATCTTTTCGGTTCTCTTGTTGCTTTTATTAGTGATAAAAGTGGATTTAGAACTACTAAGATTAATTATTATGATCTCGTTAATGGTATGCGTGAATATCGAGGTGATAATTATAAAAATCTTATTCCTGAAATTATGTCTATTATAAATGTTACTAATTTTCTTAAAACAGAATTTGGTAATAGACGAGATTATTATAATGCTAAATTTAGAGAAACTAAAGATAATCTTTATAAAGAACTTTATAATAATTATAGTTTCTTTTATGATCTTATAGATACTGAAGCTACTGGAGGTTTACCTCTTAATGAATCTCAAGTAATTGATTTTATTAATCGTACTCCTGAGATTATTAGTAAAACTTATCATGAAGGTCTTGATATTACTTTTAATCCCAATGGTGCTCCAGAAGATATTTTAAATAATACTATTACTTCTAATTTAGGTATATACGAAATACTTTCAGATATTAGTAAAAGCGATGAAGTTTCTGTAATAAGAACTAATCTTGAAGAAAATCCGAATAAAGCTACATATGATATAGTTATTAATCGAAATGGTAAAGAATATAAATTAGGTTCTATTCCTAAACTAGAAACTATTATAGAAGGTATAGCTTATACGGTTGAAGGAGCAAATGGTCAATATTATCCACGTAAATTTGCATTTACTGATGAGATGGCTAATATATTTGCTGAATATCAAAGAGAGATCTTTAGGTTTATGTTTCATTATGATAGAGCTTTTAAACCTCGTAATAATATATCTGCTAAAGATAGAGAAGATTCTGAGCGTAATATGGAGATTATCTTTGATCTATTCAGAAAAGATAGATTTAAACCTTTGATGAATGCTTTTAAAGAACTTATATATTCTAATCTTACTTCTAAGCAAATTAAAAATATTCTTGATAGTGAAACTCTTACTAGTATAGTCGATTCAGAATATGAAGGCTCTACCAATGGTGAAATAGATATTAATAATGTTGCTCTTTCATTTAATCAAGTATATCAAGTATGTCTTGATTTATTTCCTGCATTTAGAATTACTAATTCAAATATGCAAAGTATTATAAATGCTAATGGAATTAAGAAACATTTTAATGATTCTATCAATCGTCATGAAATGATCTTTAAAAATAATCAAGCTATACGTAATGATATTCGCATGACTGGTTCTAATATTTTTAGAATAAGTCATATTAGTTCAGGTAGAGTATTGATTAACGATGAAGCTCGTACAGAAGATAAAGAAGCTAAACAAGGATTACCCATTATGCATCATCGTAATTCTTTAGTTGAATCCATTAAACCTACTAAAGATGTCGTTGATTCTAAAGGTAAACCTAGGGTTCAAATTGTTTATATTGATGAAACAGGTATTGCTAGAGATCCTAAAACTGGAGGTATTATTCAAAATATAAATAAATTTTCTAGTAATCATATTGGTGATATATTTATTGGTAATAGACAAGGAATATCTGTTGTTATTCCTCAAACAGATGAAATCAACACTTTATTTCCTACAAGTCCTAATACCATAATGGGATCTATTACTGACGAAACTGAAGAAGCTCGTATTAATAAATTAAATAAATATAATAAATATATTAGTGATGCTATTAAAGAAATTCTTGCTCTAAATAGTGGTAATATAACTGAAGCTAGACTTGAAATTTCTAATAGACTTCAAAATATTATTATATGTAGTGAAAAAAGTTCAGCTACACAAGACGATATTTATTTTCAATCAGGTAATACTGCTGATGGAAGTAAACGTTTTGTTATGATAAAAGCTGTACTTGGTGAAGGTAAAGGCAAAATTGCTTATCATAAATTTATTCAAACTTCTATTGATGGACGTGAAGCAATTATTCATTATACTTCTGGAAATAAACTTGATGTTTCTAACTATAATGGAGCTTTAAATCATCCTAGTTATCCACATATTATATATTATCTTGATACTCCAGCTGATGTTCAAAAGTTTAATAATAAACTTAATAGCATAATTCCAAATATGGTTCGTCAATTTGGTCTTAAAGATGGAGCTGCTGTATCTAAAGATTCTAATGATAGTTCATATACTACTGGGTATACAGATCCAATTACTGGAGATCAATACGAAGATGTATATGAATATTATATGGCAACTAATGCTATATATTCTGATGTAGCGTATATTAAAAATAAATACGGAGATGTTGTAAGCAATGTATCTATTTCTGGTAATTCACCTATTAAATTTTCTATTGCTACTAAAGCGTTTGATAATAATTCAGAAGTTACTCAACGTTTCTATGATCCTGTTGAATTACTTAAAACTGTTCAAGATAATGAACGTTATAAAGAGGATTGGAGTAGTATTGCAGAACTTTCTAATATTCTTGAATATGAAGCTGGTATAAATCCTGTATATGTTAAGCATACTGTTAGTAGAACTCAAGTGTTTGAAAAAGGTGAAGGTTCTGCTCAACCGGTTAAAACTTCTACTGATATTAATGGTTTTTATCGTAATCAATTTAGAATTGATGTTAATTATAATTGGGAACTAGCAAATGAAGAAGCACATAAAGGTTATTTAACTCGTACTCTAGCACATGAGATGATTCATACTTATATTATGAAGTTCTTTAATAGTACTATGCGAGATATTAATAATCCTGAAAAACTTGCTCAACGTGAAGCTCTTATTGATTATAATAATAAAGAATGGCAAGCATGGTTTGAAGACTTTACTAAAGCTATTGCAAATACTCGTCAAGAACTTGTTGGTAAAATTGATTTAAATGATAGAGAAAAGTTCTTAAAAGATATGCTTCGAGATGGAGGTATTGTTAATAAATTAATTCAAGTTATAACTAATGAATTTACTAGTATTAATAAATCTATTTCTCGTAAGCTAGAAGCTAGAAAAAATGGAGCTAAAGTTGTAATTAATGGACAAGATGCTGTATCTGAAATTATTACTTATGCTTTAACTGATCCTCGTATATTTAGACTTCTTAATGAACTTAAATCTACTATTGATAGAGTTGAAGGTTCTGAAGATATTGAAACTCCTACATTTTGGGATAAATTTAAAAAGGTATTACTTAATATATTTCAAAAGATATTTGGAGTTATTGATACTAAAGTTAAAGCAGATTCATTAATG